>Ga0256406_1000122_pt1 | contig 149134 bp, 130 predicted proteins | sample RumenRJG_03DNA_FD_185986 | JGI IMG/M metagenome (GOLD analysis project Ga0256406, IMG submission 185986) | Bovine rumen microbial communities from Lethbridge, Alberta, Canada - RJG_03 | ecosystem: Host-associated > Mammals > Digestive system > Stomach > Rumen | place: Canada: Alberta... | reverse complement strand
ACGCGAATAGAAGATTCGTTTGATGGGGTAGGGATGTGAGCTTCGAGGTTTTTTATTATCCGAGTTGTTTAGTCCGCTGCTTCCAATTGTTCACTGCTTTATTTTCTATGTCAGTCTTTCGATGATTGTAGTGGATATGTGTTGTTGTGTTTAAGGTGGGATGTGTTCCTATTTTCTTTATCAATATATTATGGTTAAATGTAAACAGTTAGGGTGAAAATGTAAAGAATGCCTTTTGAAAAAGAAAGGTTTATATACTATTATTTTAATATATTATTATGCTTATACAAATTAGCTTAGCGGTCATAGTGACAGGGCTACACCTGATCTCGTTTCGATCTCAGAAGTAAAGTCTGTTACGTTTTGTTTAGTACTGTGGAGATATCTACGGGAGTTTCATTTCGCTGCTAGCTTTTTTTTATAGATCATTATATAACATTGTTATATTTTTTATTCTTTTTTTAACAATTTTGGTTAATCCATTTTAAAATTGACCTCTTATTTCTATTCAGTCTATAACTAATTTTCTTTAAAATTTTTAATGTAATTTTTTTTTAAAGTTTATATATTTTTTTAAAAATATTTATAATATTTTCATTATTCTCATGATATTTTTATCAATATATTATCTATTTAAAAATTTTTTCTTTCAACATCACTTCGAAAATTTTAAATAATGTTTAATTGTTATATAACAATAGATATTATAAAATTTTGTGTTTTCGAATTTGTATAATATCATTGGTTAATTTTAAAAATGGTTTTATACCTATTTTTTGGATAAGGAGCCTTTTATTACTCTTCCCCGTTTTTATGGCTCCATATTCATTTTATTATTTTAATGACTTTATAAGATTTATCTATTTTTAGGATTTTTATTTAAATATTTTTTAAAATTACTCTTTTTTTAGATAAGATTTAAATAATAGTGTTATTTATATATTTATTGATATTTTATTAGAACGTGATAAGTTATGGAAAATGAAACGATTGAGCTTTTGCATAAATTAGGTATAAACGAAGAATTAGAATATGATGAGTCAATTCCTATCTTATCTAATTATTTGTCCTCTAAAGTAAAACAATTATCACAACATCTTTGGCAATTTGAAAATGATACATATATATTAACTATTGATTTTAGTAATAAAACATATGAAAATATTACAAAACCTTATGAGGATATGCCAAGTGAAGGTTATATCTTTGATTTTCATGGTAATGTGATTGATGAGATTAAGGCCAAAGAGTTTAGAAATAATGAAGATCCTATTATTAATGTTAGACCTTTTATAGGAACAGTACCTGGGACTGATCATAATTTTTATTGGGAATTCGGTAATCCCCAACTTGATAATAAAAACATTATTCTAGAAGGTGATTCTCCATATAAGTTTGAATTGATTAAGAACTTTATTATTGATTTATCAAATAAGAATATCCCGTCTGTTGTAATAGATGCAAATCATAATTTTGATGATTTGGAAGAATTAATACCTGGCAAAGTTTCAAGAAGTGTTAAGATTTCAGCAAAATCTATTGAAAAACCAGATAATAAGGATCAAATTAATGAAAAAATTCTAAAGAAGGTTGGTGAAAAATACCAGGACTTACCTCAGGAAGTCTATGATAATGTAATGAAAGTGGCAAGTAAAAAATCATTTAATCCTAATTTAAATAATGATCATAAACATAAGGATAAAGTCAATTTCAATCCATTTAGAAGATATCTGGAATATAGTGAAGAGGGTTTTGTTGAAGAGTCTGATTCCTCAGTTGCAAGAAGATTTGTCTTAACATGTTTTAATATATATCCTGAAATTAAATCTAGTGTCCTTAAAGATCTTTATATATTTACAATTAAAGCATTAGCTAAACATAAAAATCTTAATCTTAAACAATTAAAAAATGAGTTAAAATTTGAAAAGGCGGATAATATTGTTGATATATTAAATGATCTTTTTGAAGACGACCCGTTCAATAACAGTGGAAAATTTGATTGGTCCTATTTAAACGATTTATCAGGTAAAGTTAAGATAATAGATATCTCTTCATATAAAAATTCTACTCAAAGATTCGTATATGATGTTATTTTAAATGATCTTTGGAATTATAGATTAATGAATGGTCTATGGGAATTTCCTTTCTTCATTGTTTTAGATGATGCAGATAATATTGACTTTTCTATAAATTCAATCATGAAAACTATTTTAGATAGAGGTAAAGAATATGGCTGGTCTATTGCATTTTTAATAAATGGTTTGTTGGAGGAAAACTCTTTTAAAATGTTAAATTCAATTGATGATAGAATTTATTTCAAATCATATGCTAATTGTATAGATTCTAATTATAAATCTATAAAATTACTAGAAAATAGTAATAAGGATTGGAAAAATAAATTAATTAATCTTAAAGAGGATGAATCTATTTTAACAACTCACTTTATAATTAATGATGATGTTTTATTATCTCCTAAACCTATTGTTGTAAAGATTCCAAAAGCATATAAAAATTAATTTTTTATAATTTTTCAATTCTTTAAACTTTTTTTAAAATGGTTTAAAGCCTTTAATTTTATTTATTTTTCGGTTATTTTCAGTTAAAATCTATTGTTTTCCCTTTAAAATCTATTTTTTTTATTTTATAATTTTTTTTTAAAAATTATTAATTTTTTCTATATTAAACTCTTAAATATTTAAACAATATTTAGATTTTTTATAATTAAATACTAATTTGTATTATTTTACTTGAATTGAAAATCAAAACCTTTATATTAGTTCTTAAACTATTTTTTATATGAAGATAAAAGTCATTTAATTGCGGAGGGGATAAATTGGTAAATAGATATGTTGAATTATTACATAAGTTCAATATTCACGAGAAATTAAATGATGATGAAATTATTCCTAGGTTGGAACATTTTATTGATAGTAAAATTACTATGATTAGACCTGGAATCTATAAATTTGAAAAATCAAATGCTGTTCTTACTGTTAATTTTATAAAAAGGGAGTGTAAGGACGAAATCAAACCAACAAATGAATCATACGGTAAAAGTTGGATCTTTAATTTTAAAGGAGACAATATTTTAGAATTTACAACAGCTCCAATCTTAAACTTTTAAATTTTTAATTATTACTAAATTATTGTTTCATGTTTTTTTTAAATTGATTTTATAATTGTCTTTATTTAAAATTCTTTTTTTTATATTTATTTTAATCTTATAAGCTTTTTATATATTTTTAATAGTGTTTTTATTTTTAAAAATTGTAAATAGTTTTTTAATGTTGTATTATGTTTTTTTATTTTATGGAATTAGTTAAAATTAGTTTTTTGTATTTTTTAATGTTGTATTATGTTTTTTTATTTTATGGAATTAGTTAAAATTAGTTTTTTAATATTTAATAGAATATGGATTTTTTTATTTAAAAATATATGATATTATCGAATTAATCAAAATAAATGAAAATGAGAAGAAAATGTGAATACTTTAATTCGCTTTATTTTTTTCTTCAATCCTTCTTATATTTTTATGTACTAATTCATCAAGTCTGTCAAGACAGTAATAATATAGGGTACAATCATATTTGTCTAAATAAATATTGTCTAATTCCTCAGTGCTTCTATAAATTGATGTGAAGTAACTTAATATGGTTTTAATATTTGATTCCTTAATAATTTCTAATTGTTTCTGATTAAAGTCTTCTCTATTTTCACTTTCCTTATATACTTCAGCAGTGGCATCCTTAATTATTTGTTCATAATTAGGTTCTAGTACGTCATATGCTTTAAGACTTAAATTAAAACGATTAAAATTTATTAAAAATTCCAATTCTTTTTTATTGTCCTCTTCTACTTGACTCTCATCTAATATGATCTTATTGTTTTCATTTAAATAATCATATATCTTTTTAAAGTAGGGTTTATAATTATTGATTAAAAATTCATAGTATTCTAAGTAGGATAAAGATTTAATATAATCCACAAAGCTTTTATCTAAATATTTATTCATTAATTCACTTTTTGATTCCATGTAAATCCTCTGTTTAAATTTAAAATTTTTTTTAATATCTTACTTTTTTTATTTTATGTTTTTTCTAATATTAATATTATTTTTTTAATTATTTTTTCTTTGGAATTAAAGAAGATAAAAAAATTTTCATTGGGAGAAAAGATAGTAGAACATTTGTTTTTATAGTTTACATAATTTTAAATTAGAAAAATTAAACATGGACAAATATTCTGAGATTTAAAAAATTTATTCAATTTTGATTATTTCATATCATTAAATATTTTATTTAAATTTTAACAAAAAACTAAGGATTAATTAATAAATTCTTATTAGTAAATTTTATATACTAATAAATTCAGAAGTTATTATGGAAATATTTTTTAATATTTTCATTAGGTATATATTATATCGAGGGTACATTTATTGTTCTATTATTTTGAAGATGTTGATGTAAACTTTTTTTTAGGTGATGATGGTGGTAATAGAATAATATCTGTTTATAATAATTTAATTATTATATTGACATAGATTTTTGGTACTGGTCTATGTTAACCTTAAATTTAAGATGATGGTGATTAAAAGGGAATTCGATTTAATATATACCCTTTTTTTTATAATATTTAATTATTTGAACATTTTCTCATTTTATCTAAGCTAATTTTTATTTTATATATGATTATCATTTAAACGAAATATTTATTAAATGATTTTTAAAAAATAGTAGTGAGGGAATATTATGGAAGTAGATTTTAAAGACTATTATGATACTCTTGTAAATAACTTAAATTGTTTTGAAGGGGAGTATGATTCTTTCATTGATTATGGTCCTAGTTTATATAAGTTATTATGTGATTGTTTAAATTCTAAACAGTTATCCAGTGGTTTACGTTTAAACATTAGTGCTGCAATAGCATACTACGTTGTTCCTATGGATATTATTCCAGAACAGGTATTTGGTCCATATGGCTATATTGATGATATTTACATATCTGTATATGTTTTAAGAAAGGTAGTTAATCAATATGGTCATGATTTTTTACAGGATCTATGGACAGATGATGAAAGTATTGAAGATGTTCTAAATACTTGTTTTGAGGAATCTGTAAAAATCTTACAGGATCAGGTTGATGATATACTTTCATATGTAGGATTAATTGATTAAATTAATATTTTTTTTTTTAATTCTATTGTTTTTTTAATTTCGTGATAAATTATATTATAAAATTTTTAATAAAAAAAGATATTATTATGCTTAACTTTATTTTTTGAGGTATTAATTCAAAACGTAAAAATTGATTACTGAAATTCTTTATTAATAATAATTTTCTTAAAAAGAGATAAAAAAAGATTTAATTTTTATATGATTTTGCATGTTTATAGTATTTGAATATTTTTTTGTGATTAGTTACATGATTTATAGAGTCGGATTTGATAGGTTTGTAGTGTTTGGATATTTTTTTGTGATTAATCATATAACTTGTAAATCCAGCCATTAGATAATAGTAGATTTAAATTATAATTCTCATCGTTTTTGTCTACTTTGAGTCTAAAGTTTAAATTAATAAAGTCTTCTTCTTTAGATGGCATAAAGTTTAATTCTTTGTTTACTGCTTTTATTTTATTAAATATTTTAAATAATTCGGGGTTAATACTATCTATTTTAATCATACCGCTAATGACCTGATGTATATAACCTTCATTATCTGTGTTATTGATTTTATTTGATGTAATGTATTTGCCTTCTGTAATATTATCTGAAGATACTTCATCAGTGTTTTTCTCTTTAGGGCCAATTCTATTGATGTCTTTAATTTTATCATTGCTTTTGGAGTTGTTGCTAATTCTTTCAATCATTATTTTCTGCAGGGAATTTTCTATCATTGGAAAATCAATGTTTTCTTTAATGGATTCATAATCCTTTTTAATTTTTTCAATTGAAACTTTAGCCTCTAGTTTTTCATTTAACACATCAGCACATTTTTTAGCGTTACTGTAGTTTGAAAACTTATCAAATAATGTGTTTTTATTTCTCACTTCCCATATTCCATATTTGCTAATTGGCTTTACAATACAGTCGGAACATAATTTCTCATAATTTTCCGGATTAAATTCCTTACCGCAGAGCATACAGGTTTCTGTATTGTCTGTTTTTGAGTTGAATACAATTTCATTAATAATTGTTTCAGGATCTTTATATTTTAATGATTCATTGGCTTTAAGACATATTTTTCTTACTTCCTCTTCGGATTCTATCCTTTCAATCTCTTTAATATCCTCTTTTCCCCTATATATGATTGCATATCTTCCATTTGTAGGCTGATATATAAATCTACATTTGGGGCAGAATTTTTCAAATTTGTATTTTGAGTCAAATGATCTTCCGCATAATTTACAGATTAAACTGTATTTTTCAATGTTTTCATATTCGGGATAATATTTCTCAATGAAGTTTCTGATTTGATTTTTCTCTCTAAAATAATATTGTTCCAAGGTTTTATTCTCCATTATCAAATCGAATTTCTTTAAATTATTGATTATTACCTCAGTATGTTTGTCTGTGTAATATTTGTTTAACTCTTCCTTGGTAAAATTGTTTTTATGGCTTAATTTAGGTAGAAAAAGATTTATTGCTTTTGCAGTTAGGTATTTCTGTTTACACTCTTTACAGAATTCCTCTTCATTTGATTCCAATAATTTATTACAGATTTTACATGTATTTCCCTCTGAAGGTGTATTGATTTTATTTAATGCATCTTTATAATCGTTATAATATTTAGCATATTCCTTATTTTCCCTTCCCTGTTTTATGTAATAATTGATGGTGAAATAGTCAACATCTTCACTTTCACAGGATTCTTTAAGAGTTTTGCCCTTTTTGACATTTTTAATGATCCTTTTCCATTCCTTATTTGAAATGGTTGTTTTTTCAAAATTATCTTTAATAGTAATATATTCACTGTAAAGTTTATTGAATGGTTCTTCCTTGGATTCTCCTTTATTAATCCATTCATTTAATTGATTAAAATCAATGTTTATAATCATGGAAACTTCTTCTAAGGTTTTACCATTTTTAAGTAGGGTTACAATCTGTCCATAGTATTGATTGAATAGATTTATTTCGTTTTTATCATCGGATTCTACTTTTTTAAGATTTTCTTTATCAATTAAGTAGAAATTGTCCTCATCATCTATTACAATTGCATCTCTTTCTTCTAGAAGTTTTATAATTTTTTTAACCTCATAATTAGTGTAACCTAATTCATCGGTTAGATAATCAATTGGATAAGGTATTTCTGAACCTATTTTATCGAATAAATCCTTTAGTTTTTTCTCTTCAATATTTTTAAAAATATGTTTATCTTCCTGACTTATATGGGAGTATTTATTTATGAAATCTATTAAGTCCTGATTGATCTTAAAGAAATATTGATTTTCATTTGAAAAGATGGAATTTAAATTATATAATAAGGTAGTGACACCTGCAATCATTTCAGAATCATAGTTATAGAATTCCTCATCATTCATTAATTGATTCACTGATATTACTTGGTTTAAGGTTAAATCTCCATATAATAACTTAAGATTGTTTGCAACTTTTTTATTACAACTGTTGCATGTTCTGCTTGGGGATTTATTATCTAAAGGTTTATCACATATCTCACATTTGTCTGATTCTTTCCGGATTTCCTCTTGTTCGTTTAAATATTTTAATCTTTTTTGATGAAGTTTAGGATAAAATAGTAATTCCACTTCATTTAAAACCTTTTTTAGATTTTCAATAATCTCTTTTTGATTATTGATTTCCCCTAAATCCAGAAACTCTTCTTCTCCATCAATTTTGTTGATTTTAATTCGTTTAAGGGATTTTAATTCCTCTGATTTGTTATGATTGGATTGATAATTTCTGTAGTAGATATTTATTCCACAATGGATTTCATTAGTATTCAAATCCTTTAAGAAATGACTGTTGTTTTTCTCTCCAAAAATATTGAAATTTAAAAAGAGGATTGTTTTACCTGCATCAAATCCCTTTTCACTTTCATCATAATTAAATCCGAAGAAATAATGGGATTCAAAGTTTCTTTTAATTCTTGAAAACCAAATTCTTTTTGATTTGGAATAATATTTAGGGTTTTCAATATGTTTATTCCCATATCTTTTAGTAAAATTAATTTTTTGAGTAAATTCTTGTTGAAAAGTGAAAAATAATTGATTCTCTGCCCTTTCAATCTCATCGGAGTTATCTAATATTATGTAGTCCATATTATCCCTTAAATAATATAATAATTACTAATAATTTTGATTATCTTTATTTAAATTTATTCCTATAATTTTTAAATTTTAAAATTTTTAATATATAAACTATATTAAGGAAATGATAATATAATAATAACTTAAATAATTTAATATTGATGTGGTAAAATGTCTGATTTCTGTTTCGAATTTTTATACTCATTTGATGAGGAATTATTAGAAAAATGTGTGGAAATGGAGGCTTATATCCGTAATGGGTATTATACTGATTCTATTATTACAGCAAGGGTAATTGGGGAAAACACCATCGAAAAAATTGCTAAAATGGAAAATATTGATTTTAATGAATCTGAAGCCAATAATCAAAAAGATAAAATAAGTTTATTATTTAAGGTTAATATTATTAATGAGCCTACAGCTAATTCATTTGATAATATTCGAGTATTTTCAAATAATGTGGCACATGGTGTTTATAGAAGTACTTTGGAATCTGCGTTAAATGTTCATCGTAATGTTTATAATATTTTAACTTTCTATTATTCTAAATATGGTGGGGATGATGATTTCCATAAAAAACCTTATGATTATGATCCATTTCATATGAGAAAGCCAATTAATTCAATGATTAATTTCCATATGGATGATAGTGAAATTGAAGAGAATGCATTCTTATTTGAAATCAATGAAATTAAAAAAATGCTTAGCGAAAAGAATGGGGAGCTTGATTCAGGTTATAAACAATCAATAAATGGTGAAACTGATAATGAAAATGAGCATATTGAAAATCTCATTGAAATTAACAGTGACGGCAATGATTTAATTGATGGTAATGATTTAATGGATAATAAAAATAGAGGTCTTATGGATGATTTTAAGGATGAGGGATTGATTTTAGATCCTATTGATTTTGATTCATTAAATAAAGAAGGGATAAAACCTGCAGATGATAGTGATTTAAGTAAAATAAAATCTTTAATAAATAAACGTTTTAAGAATGATAAATAATTTGTTTTTAGTTTATTTTAGTTTATTTTCTTTTAAATTCTTTATTTAGGTTTAGTTTTTAGTTAATCCGGTCTAATTATAATTTATTCTATTTTTTTTAATAATTGGAAACTATTGTTTTTTTATGGTTTAGTTATAAACGATATTCTTTATAGAATTAAATTAAAATTATGTATTTTATAAAAAATATGAGAATTTTCAGGGTATATAAAATACAATTTAATGGTTAAGAATTTATATAAATTCTTAATCTTCAATCTTTACCCAAAATGTTGGAAGTATTCCTTTGCATATTGGACATTCTCCACCAGGAATATCCTCAACCTTAGTTCCCGGAGCAATGTTATATTTTTCATCACCTAGTTTCTCATCATAGATATATCCGCAATTTTCACATTTGTATTTAGCCATAATATCACATCATTTTTAAATAATATTATATATTTTAACTAATTAAATTATTCTTTTATTACTTTTTTTTTAAATTAAAAATATTTATATAAAAAATTATTTATATGGAAAAGGTATTAAGAATAAAAATGTGATAATATGATTTTATATTTTTCTGGAACAGGTAATAGTAGGTTTATTGCTGAAGGTTTAGCTAAAATATGTGATGATGAACTAATCAATCTAAAAGACTTAATGAAAAATGGGGGAACAGGTGAATTACATTCAGATAAGCCTTTTGTTTTTGTTTTACCAATTCATGGTTTTAGAATTCCTGGAAAAATCAGTGAGTTTATTGAAACTATTAGGTTTACAGGATCTTCTGATGCCTATTTTATTGTTGACTGTGGTGGAAGTCCAGGTAATGCATTAAAATACATCAAGAATACATGTAAAAAGGTTAATCTTCAAATAAAAGGTTTCGATGCCATAAATATGCCTGCAAGTTATATTGTTATGTATAATCCTCCTGATGTAAATAGTGAGGCTGTTCATGATTCATTAGTCTATCAAAAATCCCAAATTGAAAGGATTGGAAGGGATATTGATGAAGGTAAGGAATTCTTTAACAGACCGTCTGATTTTAAAGGTAAGATACAATCATCAATTTTAAATCCAATATTTGTAAAGATGATGATTAAAACAAAGGATTTTACAGTATCTGATAAATGTGTAAAATGTGGCAGCTGTGTTTTAAGATGTCCATTAAATAATGTGTTTTTCAATGGTAAACCAGAATGGGGAGATAATTGTATGCATTGTATGGCTTGTCTTTCAGGTTGTCCCTTCAATGCAATTGAATACGGAAATAAAACAGTTGGAAGAAATAGATATTATCTTTTAAAACATTATGGTGATGTTAATTAAAATAAAATAATTAAATATCAATATTGTCTTATTTTTTATTGATTTTAAATAAGATTTTTAATTTTTAAACTTTAATAATCTTTTTTTTAAATATTTTTTAAATTTAAATACAATAATATACCTATTAATATATTTTACTAAGGAAATATTATATAATATAAAAATTATATTATGATTGATTTAAAATTATAAAGTGATTTCATGGTTAGAAAGATCTGTGAGTATTGTGGTAAGCCATTTTATAGTAAGGGACATAATGCTCAGAAAATGCATAAGAAATGTGCACAGTTAAAACATAAGGAGGATAATGCTAGACGCCTTCGTCATCAAAGACATATATTTAAAGTATGGCTTGAAAGCTGTGAAATTGATAGAATTCATAATCAAACACCTCCAGAAATGGGTTTTATGCAGAATGATTATGATATGTATAATCATTGGTTAGGTGGAAACACTAAATATCTGCAGTCACCTACATTTGGATATACTAAAGAGGGTAAACCTAAACCTAATAGATTTTCAAATCTACCTAAAGAACGGGAAAAACAGATTAGGGAGATCCATTCTAAGATTAAAAAAGAGAAGAATTTCATATTCTGTAGTGGTCAGCAACATAATACAAATTATATGTCTGCCTATTATTCAAGATATGAGGATAATTTTGGAGTCTCCTATGATGGTTTTTAATTTTCAAAATCTTTTATCTATCTTTTAATAGCTTTTAATTTTTTACAAGTTGATCTAATTATTTTTTTATGTACTTTAAATTTTTATAATAGCTTTAATCATTTTTTTTTAAAAGTATTTTTTATATAATTATATTTTAATATTCCAATATAATATTGGTCATTTTTATTTTATTGTTTATATGTTAAATGTATAGTATATTCAGGTAAAAATAGATCATTATACTAAATTTTAGATGTAAAATTATGATTAATTTCATAGTTTTAGTATTATTTTAAAATAGTTTTAATAATATTTTATAAAACTTTTAATGAAAAATAGCAAGCTTTATATTTCGAAAAAATATAATTGATTTTATGAAAATCAGAAATGGTTTTCATATGTTTTGAAATGAATTTATTAGATAATATTTTAATTAAATAATTTTTTATTTTTATTGATTTATGGAAAATTAAGTTATTTAGGAATAATATTTTGGACTCATTTTCAAAACAATCTTATATTATTTTCTAGAATTCAGTAAATATTTGCTGTAGTATTTATTTGATAAGGAATTCTAGCTAGTCTTTATAAATTAGATTTAGCTCCCACTATTATTTTATGAATCTATATTTTCTAAGGCTTCCAAATTACAGTAGTATCTAGTTTCACTCTTACTAGATACTTTTTTTATTTTTAGTTTTTTTTTATTGATTTTGATTAAATTTAATAATTTTTCTTGTTTTTATATTGGATTATTGTTCCCGATTTTTATAACTTTCTATGTATATTTGATTATTTTTTTCTTGTTTTTTCCTTATTTTTTATGTATATCTATTTATTTTTGTTCGTTTCATCTATATTTAAAAATTTTCTTAAATTTTTCTATTTTTACATATTTTTTATCTTTAATTTTATTTCTTATTCCTTGTCTGATTCTCTTTATTTTGCATACATTATATACTGATAAGAAAGACATCGTGTTTTCTTAATTCTATTTTTATATTTGTTTATTTGCTTATTTGTTCCTGGTTTTAATAGATGGGCTGTTTTTGTTGTTTTTATATAATCTAAAGGATTTTTAAATGGATTTTTTATTTTATTAAATAATTAAAAAATTAGCATTTTTTAAAATATCTAAAAAACTGATATTTCGATAAACATATCTGCTGGAAATATTAGATTTTATAAGGTTAGGTAATGGGAAGTGTTGTTTTTAATATTTGGAGAAATATGAATATTAAGAATATTAGATTTTATAAGGTTAGGTAATGGGAAGTGTTGTTTTTAATATTTGGGTAAATATGGCTGTTATAAAGTTGGAAAAGGGGAAAATTCTATTTTTTTAATATTTAGATAAACATGGCTACTCCAAATATTAGATTTAATGAAATTAGGATAAGGGGAAGTGCTTTCTCTAGCTTTTCCTTATTTATTCTATTTAATACTTTAGGGCCTATGACTGCTCCAATTATTGTACCTGAACATAAAAGCACAACAAGCATCAAATCAATTCTTCCTAAAAATCCGTATGTACAGATTCCACCGATGGAATTAAAAATCAATACAAAAATTGTAGTACCGATTACCGTTGTGGCATTATATCCTAACATAAGTAGAACCAATTGTATTGGAGGCGTTCCACTTAAACCAAATAAACCTGCAAGTATTCCACCAAGAACACCAAATAATGGAACGAATATCTTTTTATATCCGGTAAGTTTAACATGTGATTTTTTCTCTATTTTTTCCTTGGATCTTTGTTCTTTAATGTAATTCTTAAGATTTATTAATGCAAGTGTTAAAAATAGAACACCAAATAATATTTTAAGAAGCTTTGCTCCAATCAGGGTCCCAATATATCCTCCTATAAAGGTTCCTATAAATCCACCAACACCTAGAATAATTCCTGTTTCAATATCCACATTATTGTTTTTATTATGATTATATGCACCAACAGCTGTGGTTGGAAGAACCGTTGCAAGAGAACTGGCTACTGCAACTTGGGGATCTATTCCTAACATAATTAGTATGGGAGTGTAAAGTCCTCCACCTCCCCCTCCAATTATTGTTACAAATAGACCAATAAGGAAACCTAAAATTGGAAGTATTATCATTGTTGTAAAATTCATATAATATTGGTATTTATTAATTAATCAATATAAAATTTTAAATTATGTTTTTGCTATATTGATTCTTTCTATAATCTGTTAAATCATTGTCCATAAAATACTTTAAGTATAAAAGATAATATGAAATAATGTGTATAAAAGATTATAACCTATTTGCAATAATCTTTTAAAATTATTTTAAATAAAATATTAAGAGGTGTTTAATATTTCAGAAGGTGGAGATAAGTCTTCTAAAAGGATGAGAACACTAATTATTTGTATTATTATCATAATAATTGCTATTGTTGGAATTTGGGCTATTGTAGACCATAATCTAACATTAAATGTTGCTGGACATGAGTTCAATACTCCTATGGGATATAGTGTTAACAATTCTTTGTCAAATAATTCAACAGATAATATCTCTATTAATGCGGTTCAAATTGAAAACGGAACTGATTATTATAGATTTACTGTTATAAGTCATGAAGAAAATAAAATTGTGTCTCCTTCAGACTCATTTATATCAATAAATAATTCTGAGAATGTTACAATTAAAAATCATAAGGGTGTTATTATAAACAAAAATAAGAAGGATCAATCCTTTATGTATAAGGATGGTTCTGATGAAATTGTGATTAGAACCTCTAATCCTAATGAAAATGCATTTGCAGATGTTATTAAGAACTAATTATTTTCTTTTTTTTAATATTTTTTTTATAAATTTGTTTTATTATTGGTTAAAAATCTTTTTTTAGGCTTTACAGTGCATATTTCTTTGATTGATAAAAACAGTTTATATTTAATTTATAAAGGTTAATTTCGATTTATTTTAAATAAAATCTCTATTTTTATAAAAACAGTTTATAGTTTAATTGTATTTTATTATGGGTTAATTTTAAATGAAATTTATTAAAATAAGTTTCTTTATTAAATGATTTATATTAGTAAAGTAAATATCTTTTTTCTTTCTTTAAATAGAATTTAGTAATAAGTTTTAGAAAAGTAATTGATTTATATTAGTAAAGTAAATATCTTTTTTCTTTCTTTAAATAGAATTTAGTAATAAGTTTTAGAAAAGTAATTGATTTATATTAGTAAAGTAAATATCTTTTTTCTTTCTTTAAATAGAATTTAGTAATAAGTTTTAGAAAAGTAATTAAATTCAATAGAATAGTTTTTTAAACTATTCTACATCAAATCCTTTTTTACTCATATTTTCTCCAAGTAATTCCATAGCTTCCTTGGTTTTATTATCTGCTATTCTGTCAATTACTCTTTTATTTTCATTATATCTTCCAATATAATATTCCTGCTGATTCTCATCCACTAAATCAAGACGGGTAAAATTGGTTAATGATTCGATAAGGCAGCATAAACCTCTATTTAATGCCTTGGCACATGGATTGTTTTTAACAATCTTGTCCACTCCGGCATTAATCAGATAAGCCTCTCCATGAGCATTAACATGATCTGCAATTGGTTCCATTTTTTCAATATTGTTAACCTTGCAGTAAATATAGGCCTCAGCATCTTTCATGAGAGGAACATCCTCATCATCAGTAAATTCGTCCTCATCCAGATTACCTACAGTGGCTTTAACGAAAGCTATTGGGTTACTGGTAATATTGATAACATACCTTTTAGTTTCTTGAATGTTTTTAAGGGTCTGACTTCCTACAAATATTCTACAAGCAATTTCATTATCCGCTTTACAGTTGATACCAATTGGTGCCGCGTCTTTAACTCCCTCCTTGCTTATTGTAGTATAAATTCCTTCATAATGTAATCCTTCTTCCATTCCTAAACTTTTTAAATCATTTGACATCTAATCTCTCCTTTAATGTGATAAAAATAATTAATAATATTATTAATTTTAATAAATATAATTCTTGTTTCTATTTTTTCTTAAATAAAAGAAATATTTTTATATTATGAAGTTATATTATAATTTCGTAAATAATTGTTATGTGTTAATATGAGTGAGAAATGTTCTACTTGCGGTGTTGATTTAGAGGAAGGTTATAGACAATGTCCCAATTGTCTGAAAATTATTAAGGAAGATTTGCCTACTTGTCCATATTGTAATGTTAGTTTAATTTCACAGGAACATCCTAAGATTATTGAAAGAAATAAACTGTTAATTATATGTTTTATAATCTCTTTAATTATTCTGATTCTGGAAAATTCAAGCTTCCTATCATGGATATTTTATTTTGAATTAGTCGTTATTACAATAATCTTATATTATACACTGAATTGGTTTATTAATAGACAGGTTTAATAATAAATTTTAATTATTATAAATTATATAAATTATTAATGGAGGATATTAAATGTGGTGGATTTTCGACACTATAAATAATCTGATATTATCACTTGCTTGTTGTTGTATTGGTCTGATCCTTATTAGTTTCATTTTTGGTTTTGGTTTTATAGATCAGAACACTATGGAACAAAGTCAATATGAGGATAATCAAAATCAGGCTTCAAGCGTTAATAATTCTCATTTGAGTAATATTGATAATGTTTCTGTTGACAGTGATAATAGTTCTTATAATATTTCAGGGGTAGATGAAAACGGTACTCCCGTTAGAATAAACATAGTACATGGTTAATTTGTTTTTTATTTAATTTTTATGTTGTGTATAAAATGAGTTTCAATCCATTAAATTTGATATGTCATAGGATGCCGGAGAGAACTTTCTCTTATAAAGGTCATTATTTTCCAGTTTGTGCTAGATGTACAGGATTTTATATAAGTCTGTTTGCTTATTTTGTATATACTTTTTTCTTCTTTGTTGATTATACTCCTATTTTACTTCTAGTGGCAATATTGCTAAATGTACCTGCGGGTATTGATGGAACTACACAATATTTTGGATTAAGGGAAAGTAACAATTATTTAAGATTAATAACAGGTCTTTTAGGTGGAATTGGACTTGGAATATTAGTAAAGGCTTTCAAATATTATATTTATTTAGGTGTAATCTAATTTTGTATTAAATAGGTAGAAATTATGGATGAGATAGATAAAAAATCTAGTAAAGATTTTATTGATACAGAGTATATTTTAAAAATTTTGGAATTGGATAATGTTAATTCTTTTTTGGATATAGGATGTGGTGACGGACATATTTCATTTGCTGTTAATAAATTAAATGAAGATGCGATAATTTATGCAGTTGACAAATCAGAAGATGCAATAAACTATGTTAATGATAAAATAAACAAAGATAATGTTAAAAATATTAAAGCTATTTGTTGTGATGTGGATAAACATATCCCACTTAAGGACAATACAGTAAATACGGTTTTAATGATTAATGTTTTCCATGAATTTAAAACTAAAAGGGATAAATATAAAGTATTGTCCGAGATTAAAAGGGTTTTAACTCCTGGTGGTCAGGTTGCTCTTGTAGAATTTAGAAAGGTCCCTATGTCTTTTGGTCCAGATTTTAAATATAGATTGTCTCATAATGAATTGGAGAAGTATTTTTATAATCAGGGATTTGCAATTGAGATTCTTAATGAAAGAATGGGGATTAAGACTAAATACGGATATTCTCATTATTTGATTATTTTCTCAGAACAAGAGTTTATAAGTATTCCCTAATTGTTATATTTATTAGCTATTTTTAATATTAAACCCTTTAATCTTTTTTTAATATATATTTTTTTTTCATCGGTTAGTTTTCAATATTTTTAATCTTTATGCCAATTTTTTTTTTCAATAATTTTTCTAGTAGAAATATATTAAAGTTTTCATCCTCTACTTTCGAATAATTTTTTAAATCAGTATTCTATCATTTACCTGTTCTATTGGTTTTATTTTCATTTGTCATGACAACTTTAATTAGACTTGAATTTGTTTCATTTTTATCATTGTTTAGTTCCTTATCATAATAATTGCTCCAGCCATATTCCCTATAAGGAAATGCAGTCCATGAGTTATTAGTCAACATTATTTGCACGCTTCTATGGTTTTTTGAAAATAAAGTAGGATATTCAATTACCCTGACAGTATATCCTGCATTAGCTAATGATTCATAAAGATATTCGGAGAAACCCCAACAGTCTCCATATTTGTTTGCTTTTAGTCCTGATGAAGATGAATAAGTTTGTCCATATAATTTATATGTGTATTTTTTAAAGGTATCCTCGGATATTTTCTCAAAATCATCGTAACCTTCTACACAGTATCCATATATAAATTTGTTTGTACCTAGTTCAGTTCCAAAACCTGAATAAACAGTTATGTTGTGGAGTTGATAGGTTTTGTTTGAATCTTTATATTTTACATTTAGTGTGGTTTGTTTATCATTTAAGAAATAGATATTATTGGAGCTTGTTTTATTATCCTTTTCAATATGTATATTGGTTCCGTTATCTACCAGGACTGTTGAATTAGATTTAATATTTGGGATATCCGTGTATAGGAAATAGTGGTCTCCATCACTTAGATTTAAATAATTTTTCCTAATTGTAATATTATAGTCTTTCCAGTTTGGATCATTATAGGGATAGACGGTTGAGATATTGTTTACACCAGGATTAATGTTTTCACTTGTCGGATTTTTATTTTTTGTATTGTTGTCTATCTTTTCCTGATTTGGATTTCCCGTATTACTTGGATGTTCCACGTCCATAGATGCATATGGGTTTTCAATATCCACAGAAAATGCTCCCAAGGTAAATATGCCAAAGACAATTAATAATATAACTAATAAAATAAGGACGGTTTTTTTCATCTAATTCTTCCTTTAATATCTAATTTTTATTAATCAAACAATCTCTGGTTTTATTTTATTTAAAAATAATATTTAATTATAATATTAAGGATTATTCAATTTTTTAGTTAAATAAAATTTATAATCATTATATTTGAAAAATTCTATTTTATTTAATAATCTTTAAAAAAATAATTTTCTCAACTTCTAAGGTAATTCCATAGAATTTGTTGGTTAAACTGTTCTGGTGTAAATATCAAATGATTTTTTTTAGAATAAACTATTTATTTTTTATTTAAAATGTAATAAATGGATCTTATTGGTATTCCAGTTTCTTCGGATATATTCTGGACTTTAAGTCCATCCTTCTTCATTTGTCTGATTTTTTCTTTAAGCTCATCGGGGTATTTACTTTTATATCCCTTTAATTTAATATCTGAGTATTTTTCAATAATATAATAGACTTGTTTGGTTTTGATATTTACCTTATCGGATATTTCCACAGCTTTATATCCATTGTTTTTAAGCTCAATCACATTATCAACTAACTCTTTTGAGAATTTAGGTTTTGCACCTTGCTTGTATTCGATTTCAACATTTATATCTAGTTGTTCAAGTGCATTTAAATATTTTTCCGGAATTCTATCATATAGGCTTTTGGAGCATGTTATCAACTTAAGTTCAGGGTTTTCATTAATAAGTTCCATAATCTTTTTAGAACTTAAGGCTTCGGTAATATGTATCTTGTAATTATTGTCTTCATCACTCATATATGACCCTAAAAATTATTTATCAATTAAAAGTTTGTCTAAGTTATAAGAAATTATTAATCGTTATAATATAATAATTTAACCTTTTATTATTTGGTTAATATTGCTTTTAAAAATAGGGATAAATTGATATGTTCATTTAATATCATGATTTATAAATTATTTAAATATAAAATCTTATTTAAAACCTAATAAATAGGTGGTATAAATTTTAGATTGTACTTTAAAAATAGTGTTTAAAAGAATTTAATAGAAATTAATTAGCTTTTAATTAATTCTAAAAATTTCTTACTTTTATCATTTTTTGGTTTTGCAATGTTTTCAATATTCTTTGATTCTTTTTTAACATCTTTAACATCTAAATTAAAGCTTTTGGCACATTCCTCTATAGGAATAGTTCCTTCATTATAAATCATTGCAGCTCCAAGTGCTTGATAATTGACTTTAAGATTAGAATTTTTAAGTTCCTCTTCCAATTTGAATTTTTTATGTAAAATTAGGTCCATTTCCTTTACAGGAAGAATGTTTTCATGTTCCTTCTTGTTTAATAATTCGATAGCTTTTGTAAATGTTATTTGGAAAATTTTACGTTGTTGGCGATCTATTTCACTACGTATGTATGGGAAAGGTCCACTTTGTCTTTTACGTTTGTCATTAGAACTTGTAAGGTAATATTTGAAAATATCCCATAGAATGAGGGAAGGTGCAATGTTAATGAAGACAGATTTTTCAAGTAACTGCCTATTTCTTAAATCGATTTCTAGTGTTCTGTTTAAATCTCCATTTCCATATTTGAGATTTGCATCTTTTAAATCAGCATCTATTTTTTCTTCTCTCCATGCTTCTATAGAATCTGTTTCATCTAAAAATCCTGGATTTGCAGTTTTTGCATTAATTACAATTTCATCATATTTATTTAATTTATCAATATCTTTGATGTTTTCTTTGAGAATTTCATCTTTATGTCTATTTGCAATTAATTCGGCAAGTTTAACATATCCAATGGCCAGGGCGGTTCTTGTATTCTTATCATCAATTATTGCAGGTTTGGTTCTATGAAATTGTAAAGCTTCAATACGTACATTTTTTCCATATCTTTTTCTAATTTCCTCTTCATAGCTATTTACATAGTCTGAACCAAGGGATACTCGTTTTCTGATTAATTTTTTATCTTCCCTATAACGAATAATTAATGATACTGTTTTTACAGAACCTTTACGTTCCTGTTTCAGCATATTGATGACTTTCTTAAAGGATTCCCTACCCCACTTAGTTAGTTCACTCATCTTTACCATATAATCTCCAGCAAGGGGGAGGTATGGAATAATGTCAACTCTATGATTGCCGTTTTTATTAATGGAAAAGGAGTATTCTGTTTTACCGCAATCACATTCTGCTTTATAATTGTCGATTCTATAGGTTTTATTACAATTCTTGCAGTGAATTAATCCATATTCTTCTAGATTACCTAATGCTATTTTATGTGCATCAATGGATGATTTAACTCTATCTAAAATGTTTTTCTTTGCAGATGCTTTTAATCTGAAGTATTGGTTGTGTCTATGTGTTTCTGATGCTTCCTCTGCAGTTACATCTGCTACAGTACTAATGCCATATTTACTAAGTGATCTGTAAGGTGATGTATAACCCTGTGTATCCATAGTTTCTTTAAATTCTTGAAGAACGTTTAAGTGATTATTTAAATTGTCATATGTTTTTTTAAAATATTCAAAATCTGATAATCTACTTGTTTCTATTTGTTCTTCTGATATTTTTTTTAGATATTCTTCAGCTTTTGTAATTAATCTATTTGAATCCATTAACTCACCGTGAGGACTTTTATAAAATCTATTGCCGCCTATAGACTTTAAAGTAAGTTATTATTTTGTTTTCAAACTTTTATTTAAAAATAAAATTTACTCTTCTAAATTTATAGTTTAATATTTTTAATTATTTAAATCTAATTATCAGTTAACTAGATTTTTAATTTTTATTAAGTGTTTTAAAAAAATAGTAAAAATCCAATTAAGGATTATTTACATTACTCTTTCGCCGACTTTACAGTCTTCATGTACACCTAAAAGTGCTGCTGCTTCTTCGGTTGCAAGAATCATACCTTCTGATTTTTCACCACAGAGTTTTGCAGGTTTAAGATTACATAATACAACTACTTTTCTGTCAATTAAATCTTCAGGTTTATATTCATTTGCAATACCGGAGACAATTTGTTTAGTCTCATCCCCAATATCTACTTGTAATTTTAATAATTTTCTAGATTTTTCAATCTTTTCAGCCTCTTTAATTTGTCCTATCTTCATTACTATTTTATCAAAATCATCAATTGAAATCATTTCTTCGCTCATTTTATCTCCTCTTTTGGTTTTTTTATCATTATTTTCAGATTTTTCGAGATTTTTATATAGTTTTTCTTTCTCCTTAGAAATTACATCGTCATCAATCTTCTTGAACAATGGTTTTGCTTTATTAATTGAATGCCCTACCTCTAGGAAATGACCTGCATTAGCCCATTCTTCACTTGCTTCCATATTCATTATTTTAGCTATTTCATCTGCTTTAGTTGGCATATATGGTTTAAGTAATGTTGCAAGTGATTGGCATAATTGGTTTGAAAGGTAAAGACAGTTTTTAGCTTTTCTTGGATTTTCTTTAACAGCTCTCCAAGGTTCCTGATCATTAAAGTATTTATTAGCCGCTTTACATGTTTTCATTATTTCTACAAGACCATCCCTAAATTCCATATTTGCAATATGTTCACCTACTTTCTTAGGTGTTTTCTTGATTAATCTAATGAATTCTAAATCATCCTGACTTGGGAATTTATAATCAGGTATTTTTCCATCAAAGTTCTTGTTTGTAAATGTAATTGTTCTATGTAAGAAGTTTCCAACCACATCTGCGAGTTCATCATTGTTTCTTCTTTGGAAATCATCCCAACTAAAGTCGGTATCTTTATTTAAAGGTGCTACAATTGTTAAATAATATCTGAGTAAGTCCGCATCGAATTTCTTAACAAAATCATCGACCCAAACAACCCAATTTTTACTTGTAGACATTTTACGTCCTTCAAGGGATAAGAATTCACCTGCAAAAATGGAATCTGGCATTTTACAACCATGTGCATATAACATGGCTGGCCAAAATATGGTATGGTGATAGATAATATCCTTTCCAATAAAATGAATGGCATTATCATTCCAGTAGTCTTCCCATGCAGGGTTTCCATCTTTTCTAGACCATTCGGCTGCTGATGAGATATAACCTATAAAAGCCTCTCCCCAAACATATATTACCTTGCCTTTGGCCTCATCAAGTGGTACAGGTATACCCCAGTCCATATCACGGGTGTATACCCAATCTTTAAGACCATCATTAATCCAGTTTATTGTATAATTTTTTACATTATTAGGTAATTTATCGTTATTTTCAATGTAATCTCTTAATACATCTTCAAATTCACTAAGTTTAAAGTAATATTGAGTTGAATCCTTAATAATTGGTTTTGTATTACATGTTAAACAATGAGGTTCTAAAAGTTCTGTAGTCTCTAATGCTCTACCACAATTTTCACAATGATCTCCCCTTGCTTCACCACCACAAACTGGACATGTACCTTCCACATATCTATCTGGCAGGAATTTTTTACAATTTGGACAGTATAATTGTTCAATGGTTTTTTTATACATATATCCATGTTCATAAAGGTAAGTGAAGAAATCCTGTGATATTTTGTAATGTAGTGGATTTGTAGTACGTGAAAAATTATCAAGTGATATATTACATGATTTAATATCTCTCACAATCATATCATGGTATCTAGTTGCAATATCAATAGGTTTTTTACCTTCCTTGTCTGCTTGTACTGCAATAGGAGTTCCATGTTCATCTGTTGCACCAACCATAAGTACATCATCACCAATCATGCGGTGGTACCTACAAAATATGTCTGCAGGTAAATAAGTTGATCTTAGATGTCCTAAATGGAAAGGACCATTAGCATATGGAAGTGCTGTAGATACAAAATATTTTGCCATTTGATTTTCTCCTTTAATTGATTTGAAATAAGTTTTTTATAAAAATTAATAGTAAATAAATTAAAAATTTATATAATATTTTTATATTTCTTAAACCAGTTATATATAGTTTTAATTATTATAAAATACTCAATTGATTTTAGTAATATTAATTTTTATTTATTAAAAAATTTTTGGATTCATATTTACACATTAATTCTAAAAAATATGTTTTGTTAAATATGGTGAAAAACAGCTTATTAACTCTATTAAAAATAAAAAATATAAAAAATTTAGGGTTTTATTTAAAAAATTAATAGAAATGATTATTTTTAATAGATTTAAAAATGATATTTTTCAAATATCATTATTTATTAATTCAAGTTTTTTATTATCTATATTTGTTTTTATTTCAAATTCCAAATATTTTTTTTAACTTATCATAAATGACTTAATTCTATTTTATTTGAAATTTAATAGTGACTTGAATTATTATGGGTAAATTGATTGTGATTAAATTTAAATTATCATAGATAAATTAATTCTATTTCTATTTAAATCAACACTTAAAACCCTAACATCTACAATATCCCCAACACTTACAATATCTAGTGGATGTTTTACAAATTGATCTTCAACAAGTTCTGAGATATGGACCAATCCGTCTTGATGGACTCCAATATCTACAAAAGCACCAAAATCAACTACATTTCTCACTGTACCTTTAAGAATCATTCCCTCTTTTAAATCTTTCATTTCCAGTACATCGTTTCTAAGTATTGGTTCGGGCATTTCATCACGGGGATCACGGCCTGGTTTTTTAAGCTCCTTTACAATATCCTTTAGGGTTATCTCTCCAATACCTAACTCAGAGGAAAGTTCCTTATAATCAAGATTATCTAATTTTAAATCCTCACGACCAATATCTTCTAAGGAGTAACCTAATTGTTTCAATAGTTTTTCAGTAGCCTTATATGATTCTGGATGAACAGTGGTGTTATCTAATGGGTTTTTAGAATTAGGTACTTTTGTAAATCCTGCACATTGTTCAAATGTTTTAGGACCTAATTTCTTTACCTTTTTAAGTTCCTTTCTACTTGAGAATTCTCCATTTTCTTCTCTGTATTTAACAATGTTTCCTGCAACTGTATTTGAAATACCTGATACATAAGATAAAAGTGCAGGTGATGCAGTATTAAGGTTTACACCCACGTCATTTACTACTTTCTCTACAACCTCACTTAATGATTCATTTAATTTTTTCTGATTCATATCATGTTGGTATTGCCCTACACCAATAGATTTGGGATCTATTTTTACAAGTTCAGCAAGTGGATCTTGCAATCTTCTTGCAATAGATATTGCACTACGTGCACCTACATCATAATCTGGAAATTCCTTGTCTGCAAGTTTACTTGCGGAATAAACACTAGCACCTGCCTCGGATACAATAACATATTGGCAGTTAAGATTATACTCTTTAATCATATCTGCAATGATCTGCTCGGATTCCCTTGAAGCGGTACCATTTCCAAGAGCTATTAAATCAACATTATATTTTCTAATAAGTTTTGATATTGTTTCTTTACTTTCCTTAACCTTGTTTTGAGGTTCTGTTGGATATATTACACAGTGGTCTAATACCTTTCCAGTTGGGTCCACAATGGCTATTTTACAACCTGTTCTAAATGCAGGGTCCCATCCTAAAACTGTTTTATTTTCAATTGGGCTTGTAAGAAGTAGTTGTTCAAGGTTTTTTGAGAAAACCTTGATAGATTTATCTTCAGCCTCTTCTTTTAAGATAGAACGTATGTCCCTTTCAATTGCAGGTTTAATAAGTCTTTTATATGAATCATCGATGGAATCCTCTATAATCTCATCTGTGTATTTATTTGGTTTTATTGTATGGTTTGCAATATATTGTTTAATCTCGTCGTCATCGGTATCGATTTTGATTTTTAAAATACCTTCCTTCTCACCACGGTTAATCGCAAGGATTCTATGAGGTGTAATATCATATATGGATTCATCATAATCATAATACATCTCATACTCGGATTCAACATTCTCATCTTTGGCTTTAATTGAAATATCTCCATTTTTATAGGTATCATCACGTATTCTTTTTCTAAATTTAGCATTTTCTGCAATGTCCTCTGCAATAATATCCATTGCACCCTTAATCGCATCTTTTATGGTCTTAACCTTGTCATTTAGAAAATCCTTTGCAATGTTTTCAACCGGTTCCTTAATATCCTGATCAAGTATGATTTCAGATAATGGTCCAAGACCTTTGTCTCGTGCTTTACTTGCTCGTGTTGCCCTTTTTTTCTTATAGGGTAAGTATAAATCCTCAAGTTCAACAAGGGTTAATGCTTTATTAATTGAATCTTTTAAGGTAGAGGTTAATTTTCCTTGCTCTTTGATGCTTTCAATAATTGTTTCCTTTCTACTTTCAAGATTTCTTAAATAGTTTAACCGTTCATTGAATTTTCTTAAAACAGTATCATCAAGGGAACCTGTTGCTTCTTTACGATATCTTGCAATAAATGGTATTGTGTTTCCATCATCAATTAGTTTTATAACAGCCTCACTTTGCTGAGGTTTAATATTTAGTTCTTTAGATAGTTGTTTGGAAATTATCATTATTTTATTCCTTTAATTAAATGTTTAAAAAAAGTATACCTTAAAATATTTTAAAGATATTAATAGATATTGCATAAAAATATTTGATTTTATCTTTTTTAAACTTTTATTTTTTTTAAAAATTTTTATCTAAACTTTATTGATATAATCTGTTTATTAAAAAAGTCCTGATTTTTTATTTTCATATTCCAAATCTTTGATTGATTTTTTTATTAGATTTGAAATTTTTTAAATCATTTCTTTAAACTTTTATTTTTAATAAATAATTTTTTATTATATAAATAATAGATTTATTTTCATGGTTCAAATAGCATATTTAAATCCTTTATCCGATACCGGTAAAGAAATTGTTAGAAGAAAGTCAGATTTGCAGTCTGTTTTCTATGAGGATATTGATTTATTGGATATTGTTAGCAGTACAAATAATCAAAATCTTGATGATGATTCAAAATTACCTAAAAAAATATCAGATCTAGTTTTAAAAAGGATTAATTGGTATATTGAAAAATCTAATAATAAAAATTATGATTCTCATGATTATTCCTATTTATTTAATGATGATATAACGGATTATGATGTTATTGCATTCCATTTGAGTTCTCAGGCTATAGCATATAAATTTAATTATAATTCCCGTGAGATGAGATTGTTTATTCAATCTGAAGGTGCCATTATTGAGGAAAGACTTTCAAGATTGCTTTTAAATGAAAGGAGAATGATTGTAAATGATGTATTATCTGAACTTATGGTTTCAGGTACGGTAGAATGGACATTTTTAAAGGATATCTTATCAAGTCGTAAATTATCCCTTACGGATTTGGTAATTGATGATGGTGAGGTTGTTCTTGATAAGGATGAGTTTGTCTCCCGTTTTGATGAATATTTAAAGGATTATTCTATTGATACTATTTATGATGTTCTTGTAGGGGATAATGTAAAGGAAGAGGTTTTAAAAAATATTGTCATGGAGGAAACCGAGGAATATATTAAAAGGATTCAGGACAATATTGAATTTGTAAACATTCACCCAAGTATTAAAACACTGGCTGATGAGATAGAAAAATTAATTGATGAGGAGATGACTAAATATAGTGAATTCTATGCTAGTGTAAATAACAATTCCGGTTTTATGGAAATTGGAAAATTAGTAAAAGAAGCCTTTCCACCATGTATTAAATCAACATTGGAGGGTGTATCCTCAGGTGGGCGTAATGATGCAATTGTATTATTTTTAACATCATTTGTATCATATGCACGATTATATCCTGCAATATTTGCTAATGAAGGTGCTAATGTTAAGGTATCAGATATAGATAAGAATCTAAATATCACTGAAAATGAAATATTGCCTTTGATATTTGAGGCTGCAGATAATTGTACACCTCCATTATTTGAGGACCAGCCACAGGAGAAAATAAACATCATATCAAAACTTGGTTTTGGAATGCATAACGAAGTTAGTTTGGAACATGAGGGAGAAACAAAATGGTATACTCCTATGAGCTGTGAAAAGGTTAAGATTCATCTTCCACAATTATGTAAAAAGGATAAAGGATGTAAAGGAATTTCAAATCCATTATCCTATTATACAAGGGCTAAATGGAATCTTAAAAAGGAAGGAAAAATTGATTCCGAATCTTCAACTGGAGGTGATTAAATGTTTGGTAAATCTAGTATTCGTGAAAGAAGAGAATTTTATAGGGAAGAGTGGTCCTTGAAAGACTTACCAAGTTTTATTACAGATGAGCTTCCAAGAAGGGAATTTGGTTTTGACCATTATGGTAAGGGACCAAATGACAGATATAAGGTCTTTAAAAATCCGGATATTCTAAGAAGATTTTTGCGAAGCAAGGCTCCCTTTGCAGCTTATATTTCTATTGCCTATTATATTAATCCGAGAGCCAGGGAGGATTGGCAAAAAGCAGAATATGTATTTGATGTGGATGCAAAGGATTTACCGATACGTTCATGTGATTGTAGGGAAGGTGAAGTATGTCCGGTATGTTTGGCTGAGTCACTAGAAATCGTAAACAATCTTATTGATACTTTGGATTCTAATCTGGGACTTAAAAATATTCATCTGATCTACTCTGGAAGAGGTTACCATATACGAATATTGGATCCTGACATGATGACTGCAGATAGTGACCTACGTTCTGAGGTTTTAAAATATGTGGCAGGTGCTACAGTTCCTAAATCTGCCTTTCCAAATCCAAACCCCGGAGAAGCTGCAAGTACTTTAAACATTCCTCACTTTGCATTACCAATCGGATACAATAAAATCTTTACAGATCGGGTGAAATATAACATTCAACATCTTAGAGGTAATGAGGAAATTGATGGAATTAATAAAAAATTAATGAAGGATATAATTAAATTTAGATATTTATTGGATGATGATAATTGGGGCATGTTTAGATTAAATATAGGTCCAAGACGTTATAATAATCTTGTAAAAGCCATGGCTAATGTTAATCTATCCACTATAGATGCGAAGGTATCAATTGATATTAAACGTATTTTAAGACTTCCAAGCTCTCTACATTCAAAGGTTAGTATGAAGTGTGTGGAGGTTAAAGATAGAGAAACCTTTGATCCTTTAAAATATGCAGTTCCCAAATTCGTATATGAACGTAAAGATGAGTCTCATCCAGATAAATAATTGGTATTTAAAAATAGTGTTTTTTTTAAAGAAATTTATTTAGATAATATTTTGAATTTAAAAATATTATTATTTTAATTTTTTAAAAGGTCCCGTTTTGGCTATTTTTTTATTTAGAGAGGTATTTTTTTATTTTTTTTTTAATTAAGTCTTAAAGTAAATAGTCCTGATTAAAAAATCAATATTCTATTTTAATTTTCAAATTAAGAAAATAATTTCATTTACCTTCTTGTATGTTGGCTTGGATGTAGAAAATCATCTAGATAATCTAAAAAACCATTTGAATCTTCTTTGTTTAATGTTTTTAAATAGTTTTCAAGTAAATATATCTTAAATGTTTTAATTGCAGTTTCTTTAAGATTCTTACCTATTTTAATATGTGAAATATTCTCTCTTTTGAATATGTATTCGATATAGTCGGTTGCGTTCTTAAATTCTCTTTCCTTATTAACTACTAAAAATTCATTTAAACAATAACAATTTGGCCCGTTAGCTTTTTTAAAGTTTTCGCAAGCTTGTTTTACCCATATTTTAGGTCCATAATGGATTTTAATATTATTGAGTTTATATACGTCCATGTTAAATATTAAAACTCCTTTGTCTTTCTCATTGGTCCAGTAACCACTTTTAAATACCTTAAAATCTTCCTCTTCAAGTTTTTCACTTAAAGACTCCTCAGTTTTTCTAAGTTGGGGATATAATGTATCTGCAGGAACTTCCGGAATTTCAAATTCGACAATATATGTTTTTCCACCAATGTCGTTAAAGTTTTTTAAAATGGATTTTTTACTAATGTTTTCCTTTTTAAGAGGATAGAAGAAATCTAACTTGTTTTCACTTTTTCTAAAATTACGGCAGGCATTAATGAACTCTTCCATTTTATCGGATCTTAAAGCCGCACCTACATTACGATTTTTATCTGTTGGATCTATGGCTATTAAAGGATCATTAAATAGTTCTGATGTTCCATATTCTTCTAAATCAATTACGGTTCCATATCTCCAGTTTGAAACCTCATCTATAAGGTTTTCAAAGTTACCATATTTAAGAATCAAGATTTCGCATAAATATCCTGCAAATCCACCTACTTTAAATTCAGATCCGTAAACTCCTACACAGTCCATAAATCTTTTAAGAAGTAATATCTCATCAATCTGTTCTTCTTTAATATGGGATTTAATGTATCTTGTATGTAATATGGTTCTATCAACTGCAGATTTCATATCTTTGGCATCATCGATTTTATAGCAGGGAACAAAGTCTATTTCATATCCTTCGATTATACAGGTTAAGTATGGATGTGATGCATAGTGTTCATCGCACTCTCCGTTATATTCATCATTAATTTTATAAGCTATTTCAAGACCTTTTTCTTTTAAAACATTCATATCTGTGCTTAATGGGAAGGAAATAAAGATATCAATATCTGATTTACCTTTTAGAAAGGTTTTTTTAGCAACTGATCCAACTTGAACTGCCTCGGCATTAAGATTCTCCTCTCTGCAAATTTTATTAATGCTTTTTATTAATTTAGATGAAATCTTTTCTATCTGATTTATCTCATCTGTATCTGGTTTTATAATATCTAAAATTCCTCTATAATCCATTCAAACCACAAATAAATTTTTTAAAAATAGTTTATATCTAACTTTAATTTTTATCTTTTATAATATAAATATCTAAATAATTATTTTTAAAGTTATTATTTCCTAATTTTCATAAATATCTCATTTTTAGATTGAGACGGTTTTTTAATAATTAGATTAGATTACAAGTGGATGATTTGAGGTTTTATTAAAATTAATGATTGTTTTAATAAATTTGAATTATAATTATATTCCGAAGTTAATAGTTTAAAATTTAGTTGATAATATTAAATTATTCTTTTGGAATTTTCTATTAAAATTAGTTTGTGGTAAATTCAATTTAGAATATAAATTATTGTTTAAGTGTTTTAAAAATAGAGTAACTATTATATTAATTTCTAAAATGAGCATTGATCTAATTAAAATATTCATTATCTGATTTATATTTGTTTAAAAGATTATTTTAAATTTGAACCACCCTAATATATTAAAATAACCTTTCTATTTTAAAATATTTCGGTACCACCGTCAACTATATATGGATGATATAGTAGTAGTTTTAAATCCTCGGAGAATTTATTTCTATCGTATTCCTCTTTATTATTGAGATACCCGTCGGTTACTTTTAGTATGCCTCCGGAAAAGAAATCGCTAATTATTTTTATAGGAATTGTAAATTTAACTCCCTCTGATTCTATTTCTTCAAGATTGTCATAGATTTCTTCTGAGATTATCTCATATAATATAAAACTGGAAATGCTTTTATTTTTTAGGTTCAATATCTTTGAGTAGAATTGTTCATGTTTTTCAACATGGTCCAGATAGGTATCAATCAAAATATCATAATAGTCATATAGGTTATCTTGATTTTTTAGTTCTACATCTTTGTATAGTTCATCTACGGTTTCTTTAAGGCATTCCTTAAGAAGTTCCAATTTATCATTAAAATGATAATAGAAGGTACTTCTGTGAATGCCGGCCTTTTCACATATATCAATAACTTTAATCTCTTCTAATGTTTTTTCTTCTAGAAGTAAGAAAAGACTTTCCTTAAGTTGGTGATATGTGTTTTCCTTTCTCGCATCAATTTTTTTCTTCCTTTTCATGTTAACTTTCTGCCATAAAAATTATTCCTTAAAAAAAATAGCTTTAAACATTTTTTAATATTGTATAAAATTCCTATTTGATACTTTTAATAATATTATAATATAAATGTATCTTTTTAATGTAACTTTTTTTTAGAAAAAGATGTAATTAATATTTTCTAGATTGACTATCTAAGAGACTAATGAGCAGAATCATTGTATAGGATATTGGTATATTTCTTAATTGCTTGTTTGTATATTATTTTTAATTAAAATATAAAATTTTTGAAATAATTTTAATTTTGTATATATTTTAACTGAAAATGACTAATTTTTCATTAATTTTTTAATAAATTACTGAAGGAAATCATATAGAAAACTTAAAATATAAGTTATTCATATAATATAGAGTAGATGAGTAAAAAGATGTAAAAAAATTTTTTTTACTCAAAAAAATATGGGAGGTATAAATCTTTGGTGATTAGTGTAATTGGTGGAACTGGACCTCAAGGTTTAGGTATTGCAAAAAGATTAGCTATTGCTGGTGAATCTGTTATTGTAGGATCCCGTAAAGAAGAAAAAGCCGTAAACATTGTAAAAGAAACAATTGAAGAATTAAAAGATTATGATGTTGACATTAAAGGAATGGCTAATGAAGATGCAGCAAACAATGGTGATATCTTGATAATTACTGTTCCTTTGCAAGCTCAAAGTGCTACACTTAAAACAATTAAACCGTATGTAAAAGGAAAAATTATTCTTGATGCTACCGTGCCTCTTGAAACTGCGATTGGTGGAAAAGTTTCAAGGTTGTTAAAACTTCCCGAAGGATCTGCAGCTGAAAGAACTGCTTCACTTTTAGATGGTGAAGATGTAAAAGTTGTTGCAGCTTTTAATAATATTAGTAATAGTTTACTTTTAAATATTACTGAACCTATTGATTGTGATTGTATAATTGCAGGTGATGATCAGGAAGCAAAAGATATTGCTTCAGAATTAATTGGTAAAATACCTGGAATAAGGGTTATTGATGCAGGTGCATTAGAAAAATCACAATTAATCGAGGCAGTTACTCCATTACTTATTGGATTGAATATAAAATATAAATCTAAATATGGTGGATTTAGAATAACTGGGATTCCAAATTTAGATGATTAAATTTGAATGCTATATATTTGTTTTAAATTTATAAAATCAAGAAACTAGACTTTGTTCTAGATATGTTTGATGAGCTAAAAACACAAAGAAGGTAATTAAAATCTACTAGTGAGTTTATAATCAAGGAAATACTTTTTAGTATTGGATAGTTGAATTATAAATTTAAAAGAAGGTAATTAAAATCTACTAGGAAAATTTATATTAAGTACTTGACTGTTGATTAAAAAATTTAAAGGAGAGTAATTAAAAAATACTAGAATGTTTTTATTCGGATTGTATTTTTGTCTGTTGATTTAAAATTTTACAGGGGAGTAATTAAAAAATACTAGAATGTTTTTATTCGGATTGTATTTTTGTCTGTTGATTTAAAATTTTACAGGGGAGTAATTAAAAAATACTAGATTGCTTTTATTTAAATTGTATTTTTGACTGACGAATTTAAATATTGAATTTGATTGATGAACTAGAATTTGTTAAGATTCTAGAAGGAAATTGACTGTTGAGCTAAAATTACTGTAAACAAGAAAGGGACCTTGTAGTTTTAGTTGAAACTGACAGATGACTTGAATATTTTAATATTCAGAAGTGAAAAATGTAGTTGACGATTAAAAATAGTTATTGAAACATAATATTGTTTCTTTAATTTATTTTTAGTTTGATAAAGTTGTAGAACTAAGATTAGTTTGATCTTGGTAGTACTCTGTTGTTGAATTACTAAAGTTTATTTAAAATATAACTGTAATCTTATTTTAATGAATTTTTAGTAATATTATGATTGTTAAATATTAATGGCTTATTAGATTCTTTTCTAATAGGCTATTTTTTTTAATTGTCTTTGCTATTTTTTAATATTTTTTTTTATTTATTGAGTTGTTTTATATGCTCTTTAATTGTTTTAAAGATTTTTTTTTTTAAGATTATTTATTTTAGTCTGTTTTTAATAATATTAGGCTATTTTTTTTAATTTCTGATTCATCTTTAGAAAAAAATATATTCTATATGATTTATATTTTATAATGATTTTTATGGATTATGATGTTATTTTTAAAAGGAAAAGTATAAGGGATTATACTGATGAGGAAATTGACGACGATTCAATTAAAACCATTTTAAAAGCAGCTATGCAGGCTCCTTCAGCATGTAATACTCAGGGATGGGAATTTCTAGTTGTTAAAAATAGGGAAAATATTGAGAAACTGTCAAAAATGAGTAAATATTCTGGATGTGCAAAAAGAGCCAACACTTTAATATTAGTCATGGTAAATTTGGAAAAGGTTCCGAAAACCAGGCCATGGTTTGCACAGGATCTATCTGCATCTACAGAAAATATTTTACTTGAGGCAACAAATTTGGGAATTGGTAGTGTATGGCTGGGATTGTATCCTGATTCAAAAAGGGTTCAATATGTAAAAGAGACCATGGACCTTCCATTAAATATTGTTCCATTTTCACTTGTAGCCTTAGGTTATCCGAAACATGAATATGCTATTGAAGATAGATATGATGAATCTAAGGTTCATTATGAAAAATATTAAAATTAGTCATTGTTAAAATTCAGTTAATAGGATATGGTTAAATAGTTTTTAAAAAAAAGAAATTAAAGTGGAATTTACCACTTTTTAAAATATTTAAATAACTTTTATCTTACTACTGCCTGTGGTTTTATAGTATTTGCCATCTCCGGAAAAGATTACTGAGTATTTGTAAGTTTTCTTTTGATTTAAAGTAACTTTAATTTTAGCCACTCCTTTTTTATCAGTTGTTGCTGTATAGGTTTTTCCATTAATGGTAAATTTCAATTTCTTACCTTTAATGACTTTACCTTTTTTATCTTTTAGTGTTACTGTTATATATTTGGATTTTGTTTTTAATTTGTATGTATTGGTATTTGTTGATATCTTTGTACTCTTTTTAGTTATGGTAATTTTAGATCTAGCAAAGCTTGCATCATATTTGCTATCACTTAAAAATCCGATTGAAATGGTATATGTTCCAATCTTTTCAAGATTTATTTGAAGTTTTGCAACTCCTTTACTGTCAGTTGTCTTAATGTATTTCTTGTTGTTGATGAGGAATTGGACCTTCTTGTTCTTTAAAATTTTTCCATTTTTATCTTTTAGTATTACCTTAAAGTATCCTCCTCTTTCACCATTTCTGTAGTAGACGAATTCCTGTTTCATATCTGTAGATATTATTCTAGTTGAAATCTTACTTGATGGTTTTTTAATTATTAATTTACTAGTATTAGTACTATTGAAATATCTGTTGTCCCCGGTATATCTCATTGTAATGTAGTATTCACCAATATTGAGATTTGTTTTTAGTCTAGCTATTCCATAACTATCGGTTGTTAGGTTGTATTTCTTGTTTCCATATACAGAATCGAGGTTTACTGTGATTCTCTTGTTTTTAAGTAGGTTATTGTTAATGTCTTTTAAGGTAATTTCATAGAGTTCTCCACTATTGTATTTGATTGTAATGTTTTCTCCGATAATTCTTGTTGGGGTTTTAAGTATTGTAATTGAATTTTTACCAGTTTCATGTATTCCATAGTATATGTTATCATATTTGTATGTGATATTGTAGTTTCCTGGTTCTAACTCTATTTTTAGTCTTACAATACCGTCTATGTCGGTTGTTAAATTATATGTTTTATAACTGGATTTACCTATAATACTTACAACTATGTTCTTACCATTTAATGTTTTAGCATTAGGGTCAATAAGACTAATGTTAAAGTATTTATTTTCACCATAATACTGTTTAAAGTCAGTTCCATTTAATTTAATGTTGCTTGTTTTGTTACTTTCTAAATCTTTTGTTAATGATATACCATTAACTGTTGGATAATACCAATTATTTCCTAAATAACTTATCATACCTTGATAGTCACCAGGATTTAATTTGGTCTTAATGTATCCTATTCCCTCTTCGTCAGTTGTGGTGTTTATTGTATAATTCTGGTTTTCCATGTAAATAGTAATACTTACAGTTTGATTAGTTATTGCTCTCATGTATAGATCAATAAGTTTTATCTGGATTAAACCATCTGTTTTAGTAAGGTTAATATTTAGATCAGAGTTAATTCTACTTATTACTTTCTCTACAGTTATCTTAGCGTTTACCTTTGTAGGACTATAACTTTGGCTACCTTTATATGAGGCAGTAATATTATAAACTCCTGGTAAAAGGTTAATAGCTATTTCTGCATTAGCTTCATCATTTGTAATAAGTTTAAAGCTTTGACTTATATTTCCTTGTTTGATAGTTAATTCTACACTTTCTCCTTTAATTGGATTATTTTCATTATCTAAAAGTTTAAAGGAGTAAATGTCTCCATAACCATATAATATTTTGTCTGTTGCTATTATTTTTGTATTAGTTGCATAAATTGTAACATTAAGAGTTATGCCTGATGCAGTATACCAGCTATCTCCTTTAAATGAACTTGCAATTTCATATTTTCCAGGTTCAATTGATAATTGGATATCTGCCCTTCCACTTGGATCTGTATTGGTACTAAAGGCATAATGGTTCTTACCATCATTTACATCAAAGTAAATCTTTTTATTCATTAATGGATTATTAAATGAATCCTTTAATATAACATAAAAGTCATTGTTTTTTCCATAATAAATTTGATTATATCCAATAAGATTTGTGGAGGATATTAATATACGTAATGATGCTGTAGCATTACTGGATTTAAAGTAATTGTCACCGTCATATCTTACTATTACTTGATAAAGATCTGGTTTGAAATTTAATTCCAGATTTGCTGAACCTGTATCATTACAATCAAGTCTGTATGTTCCTTGATTTTCTCCTGTAGAATTAATGAAGCTTACAAATAATGTTTGATTAGCTATTTTATAACCGTTAATGTTGATTAAGCTTATATTGATTATTTGTTTATCTCCATAAACTACATTATCATCAATTAATATCTTTGTACTTCTATTGCTTATTCTTAAGTCTAATATCTGATTATCTACATTAACATAAACTATGGCATCATTATCTTTAAGATTGGAATATACTGTAGTATATCCGGTTCCATTTATAATTGGGACAATCTTCTGATCTAAACTACCATGGGTACAATTAAAGTATGCTATTCTTGAATCCGGAATAGAACTTTCACTGTCAAAGACCTCTCCTTCAGGATTTGTTAATTTATTTAAAGACACTTTAACTGTGTAATTATCTCCGGTATAATTTTCAATATTTTTAGTAGATATAAAGGTAATGTCACTTTTGTAAATAACACTATGGAAGGTAATAACGCTACTGTTGAAGGTAGTGAGATTTATGGAATTAGTTCTAATATGAATGTTGATGTGGTATATGATGATTTAACCACTACTAAATTGTCAGATAACTTATCTGCAACTGTTACCGATGATATGGGTAATAAGATATCTGGTGGATATGTATTATTCTATATTAATGGTACTTATTTAGGTCAATCTCCATTAATCAATGGAACTTCAACCTTAATTTATGTTGGATTTAGTAATGGAACATATACTTTAAATGGTACCTACTCTTTAGGAGGAAGTAATTCTACAAGCAAAAAGAGTACTATTACAGTAAATATTGTAAGTCAACGTGAAAACATTACCTTATATGTATCTCCTAATGGATCAGATGAAACTGGTGATGGTTCTATTGATAATCCATTTAAAACTATAAATCATGCATATGAAGTAGGTATTATGAATTCAAGAAATATTTTCCTTGAATTATTAGAAGGTAATTTCACCGGTGCAGGTAATGTTAACTTAAACTTTTCTGGTAACGTTTATATTACAATTAATGGTAGAGGAATGGATAAAACTATAATGGATGAAACTCCAATAGATACTGTATTCCAACCTTCAATTACTCTCACCCCTGGTGCTGGCAAATTTGTATTATCTAACTTAACATTTACTAGTGGAGTAATTAAATACAATCAAAGTAATATGAATACTCCAGTATCTGATAATATAATTATCCCAAATGGGGCTAATGCATATATTGAAAATGTTAACTTTACAAAGAACAATGGTTATAATGGTGGAGTATTTAATAATGACGGTAAATTAACTGTTGTTAATTCTACATTCTTTAATAACGGAGACTCTAAAATTGCTTCAGCAATCTATAATACTGGTGAATTAGAAATTATCAATTCAAGTTTCATATTAAACCATGCAAGTCAGTGTACTATCTATAATAGTGGTAAGATGACTATTTTATCTTCTTTATTTGAGGATGATTTACGTTCCGGCTATATGGGCTTCTTCTACAGAATCTATAACACTGGCAATGCTGAGGTAAATGAAACCAAATTTGTTACAAGTAACAAAACCAGAAGTGAAGTATTGGACATTATTGGTAAAGGAAATGTAGGATATGGTCAAAAAGCATCATGGTGGGGACCTTCAAGAATAGATAACCCACTATTTTCCAATAATCTATTTAACAATGGAACTATCATATATTCAAATGATATATTTGAAGATCATCCTGAAGTAATGGATACTGATAAATATGGTAATAGATATCGTCAACAAAAATGGGGAACTGATGGTATTTCCGTTAATTTAATGGGAAATACTACTATTGTCAATTCTACATTTAATAATATTCAAGCATTCCAAATAAGTAACATTAAAGATGGTTTCGGATTAGTGGATGGATGTGTATTTAATAATATTACAAATATTACAATTTCAATAGCCTATAATGGAACTAATGTTTTAATGTCTAACAATGTAATACTGTTTAATGAGAGTACTAAAAACTCTAATGGTAAATTTTATGTAAGCTTATATCAGAACATTGCATTAGGTAACATTAGCTTTGAAAACAATTGGTTTGGAAATAATAGTCAACCTGTTTATACATTTGTAAATGCTTCTAAATCAAGTACTGTTAATTTCAGAAACTGGTTAGTTTTAACATTAGATAATGTTACAAATGGAAACTTAGCACAAAATACAACACTCTCCTTTAAAAGATTTGATGGTGAAAACTTAACTGATTATAATGGTAATTTACCAGTAAGAACTTTTAAATTTGAAAGTGATGATGGTACAATTACTCCTTTAAATGGTAATATTAGTGGTCCAGTTAATGTGGAATTTGCTTTCCCAAGTACCGGTAATAAAACATTAAATGTTACTGTAGATGATCAAGTATTAACTTATAATACTACAATCTATAAGTCATCAAAACTTAATATTACTCCAAATGTTGTTATTGGAGGTAATGCTGCTGTAATTACATTAACTGATGAGGATTCTAATCCAATTGACGGTGATGTTTTAGTTAATATTGATGGTGTAGATTATCAGGTTACTGTTACCGGTGGTAAAGTTGAATTTACTCCTGAAGAATTTAATACCTTAGGAGATCATGATGTAGTATTAAGTTACAAAGGAACTGATGATTATTTACCATCAAACGTAGAAACCAAAGTATCAGTATTAATTCCAACTAATTTTGAATTTAGTTTTGATAATAAAGCTAATGTTATTGTTAAATTAGTTGATGCTAATGGTAATCCTATTAATAATGCAGATATCGGTTATTTAATTAACGGTACACCGGTTAATCAAACATTAGTTACAGATGACAATGGTATGGCAAAAATCAGTGGTTTATCTGGTAATATTAATCTAACAGCTGTATATGATGGAAAAAATCCTTATTTAGCTAATAATAAATCTATTGAAGTTTTAATGGTTCCTAGACCTGAAAAATTAGCTACTCAAATTGTTTCTTCTGATTTTAATCAGACTGCTGTTGATTATTATAAAGGTGAGCGTGGTGGATACTTTGTTGTTGCACTTAAGGATTCTGAGGGTAATGCTTTAGCTGGTAAACATATTAGTATTGGTTTTAATGGTAAGGTTTACAATCGTACAACCGATGAAAACGGTGGTGCTCGTCTTCAAATCAACCTTGCAAATGCAGGTGTCTATACTTTTGCTACTGCATTTTTAGGTGATGATGAGTGTAACGGTAGTTTTGTTGTAAATAAGATTACAGTTACTAAAAAATCTTCCACTATCACTGTTAAAGGAACCAATCCTGTTAAAGTTAGATCTTACAGGACCCTAACCTTTAATTTAAAGGGTGTTAAGGCAATTGATAAATCATCTTATGTTAATGCTATTGGTAGAACATTAAAGGTTACTGTTAATGGTAAGACATATACCTTAAAGACTGACAAGAATGGTAAAGCTACTTTGAAAGTTAGATTTACCAAGGTAGGTACTTATACCATTAAGACTGCATTTGCAGGTGACGGTACCTTTAATGCTAAGACAATGAACAGTAAGATAACTGTAAGAAAATAAAAATCGGATTTTTTAAGATAGTCAATCTTTTGACTATTTTTTCTTTTTTTTTTAAATTAATTATTTTTAGAATTTTTCATTTTGCCTATTTTATTTAATCAGTGTTCTTTTTTAATTTAAAAAATTAGAAGAATATATTAAGTTTTAGGTAAATTTTCTTTTATTTCTAAAATTATAATGATTGAATTAGAATAAGATTATAAAAATTAGTTTAAAGTTATATTTATGTTTTGACTGATTTTTTTTTAAAATTTTTACATAAATATAATTCTTTTATTTCTAAAATTATGATGATTGAATTAGAATAAGATTATAAAAATTAGTTTAAAGTTATATTTTTATATTTAAATAGAATTGATTTAAATCATGTTTATATTAAAAGTGGATAATTAGAAATTATAAAGTTTAAAGATTAAACTCTTTTATATTTTCATATATTGGACCATTCGGTGTTAATGTACTTTTTTTAAGATATATTTTCCTAACACACATATCACCAATCTCATAATCCCTATATTTTTTAATTTTATTCTGGACCTGATTCTTATTCCTTCCGCTTTTCATTCTACCGATTGTTAAGTGAGAAATATAATTTCTTTCGAGATTAAAACCTAATTTGTTAAACTCATGATCTAATTCCTTTTGAAGACTTTTAAGTTCTGGGTTTTCCTCAATTCCAATCCAAATAACTTTTATTCTTTTTTCATTTGGAAATGCACCTGATCCTTTAATTTTTAGTCCAAATGGCTCATAGTTTTTAATTACTTTTTCTATTGATTTTGAAATCTTGTCTATCATTTCTAAATCAATGTTTCCAAAGAATTTTAGTGTAAAATGCATGTTTTTACTTGGAACATATTTAATATTGGCGTCAATTTGTTTAAAATCATCTTCAATTGTGTTGATTTTGTTAAGAAGGTTTTTATCTACTTCAATTGCAAGAAAACTTCGAATATTATCACTCATAATATCATCATAAAAAAAGTAGTTGTTTTTAAGAAAAAATATAAAAATTAAGTTAAAAACTTAATTTTATTGTGTTTTTTTGAATTTATAAAAAGTATCTATTTTTCAATAATATTTTCATCAATACTCATTCCAAAATGGCGAGCTTTTTGATCTATGAAGACCTTAATCTTATCTCCTTTTTTCAAGTCAGCAACAGATAAAGGTTTTCCATCGTTATCTACTACACGAATTGTCTCAGCATTTTGAACTAATGTTTTGATTTTTACATCTTCATATTCTGCTTCAATTAATAGGAGTGGTCTTTTTTCTATTTTAGATCTACCAACATAAGCCTTTCTTGTTTCACCATCAGTATTGACTATTAATACTTCATCTCCAACTTCAAGCTCTGATAGATAACGTGTTTTTCCACCAGGAACCATTACATATGCTTGAACTGGTCCTGCATTAACTCTAAAAGGTCTTGATGCCACATATTCACTTTCTAAACTTTCGGAGTGAACAAAAATCATAGCTTTTGAATATGAACCAATAAGCATTCCCTCACCTGGTTCCATTATTGCAGTAGTATCTATGCAAACTCTATCGCCTGAGCCAAGTGGGGTTACATTGGTGACTGTTGCATCTTTAAGACTATAAGTTTCCTGAGATAAATTCTCAATCAATTTTGAAATTTCTTTGATCTGATTAAAGTCTTTAGGTTCAAAGATAACACCATCTGTACCTACTTCTAAAGTTTCAATTGCTACTTTTGCATCTTCTACAGATTCTACAGCTGCTATGAGTTTAACATCTTTAGTTTGTAAGTCAGCAATAATGTTTTCAAGTGGGATTACAGTCCAATCTTTTCCAACAAGAATTAAATAATCACAATAATCTCCAAGTTTAACTGCTAACTGTTCATGATTCTTATCAGTTATCTCTATATAGGCACATACTGGTTTATTTAAGTTTTTAAATTTTTTTGCCTCAGCTAAATCTTTAGATTTATCTAAATTTTCATCTAATTCAAGTGTTCCATCTCCCTCAGAGGAAATACCAACAAGATAAATATCACTATCTTCACTATTTGATACAATATTTATATTTCCAAGTTTTCTTATGTTCTCATTATTTTCACTTGAAAAATTTACAATATGGTCAATTCCAGATTCAAGAGATGTTGTAATCATTTCTTTTGTTTCATCCCAACTACTTAGTGGGTTTAATATCCAAGCAAATTTTTCTGACATTACATATCTCCTTTTTGATTTTGAAAATAGATTAAATTTTATAAATCCTATATGATAGGTATTTATATATTTAATTTATTTTTTGATATTTTTTGGTTTATTTAAGTATTTCTAAAGCATCTTCAACATCAACATTATCATGTACAATACTTGAAACTGCTTTTGTTATCTTTTCAGGATTTTCAGCTTGGAAGAAATTACGGCCAAATGCTACTCCTGCACCGCCGACTTCAATGGAATCTTTGGTCATTTGGAGTAAATCTTTATTTGAATCTACACTAGGACCACCTGCAATAATGACAGGTACTAATGCACCTTCCACAACCTCTTCAAAACTAGCTGGATCTCCAGTATAATTGGTTTTTACAATATCTGCTCCAAGTTCTGCACCTACACGTGCTGCATGTTTTACAAGATTAACATCATGTTCATCTTTTATATTAGGTCCACGTGGGTACATCATTGCAAGAAGTGGCATACCCCATTGACTGCAGGTTTCAGCAACTTCTCCTAAAGATTCTAACATGTATGGTTCAGTTTCGGAACCTACATTTACATGTATGGACACTGCATCTGCGCCAAGTTGTATAGCTCTTTCAACAGAGGTTACGATAACCTTATTATTAGGGTCTGTACTTAAAGAGGTACTTGCTGATAAATGGATAATAAGACCAATATCATTACCATATCCTCTATGACCATTTTCCACAATACCTTTATGCATGAGTACTGCATTTGCTCCACCTTTGGAGATATTCTCAATGGTTTTATCAATGTTTACAATACCTTTAACAGGACCGTCTGATACACCATGGTCCATAGGTGCTATAACTGTCCTTCCAGTTTTACGATTTATAATACGTTCTAATCGTATTTTCTTACCTATCATATTTTTGTCTCACTTTTTAAATTATTTTTAAAATATCTATTTTTTTAATTTAATAGATATTAATACAAATTTTATAAAATAAGATTTATAAACTTTTATAAAATGTTTATTTTTGTACATTTGATTTGATTTTTATTTTTAGGTGTCTTAATTGGATTTGTAAATTTTATAAATTTTAAAATAAAACAATGTAAAAAATAGTTTCTAATTAATTTATTTTAGTTTATGTATCTTTTTCTTATTAGTTCGATTATGTTTAATTTAAAGATATTCCTATTAAATTAGGAAATTACATTATAAAAAAAGGATAAAAATAGTATTTAGTAATCTATTTGTTTTTTAGAGAGTTTGTCCAAAGATTAAACTCCTTAATCTGTGGTGGTATACCTTCGTCATTATAACTATCAAGATAACCTTTTTCTGAAACTATATTCTCCTCTAATTGGGCGGTATTTACAAAATCTATTATTCCTTTATTTCGGATAATTGAGTCTCTAGGTTTAAACGTTGAAGACCATATATAATAAACTTTAAAAACAGTATCTGGGTGATATCCTCCACCTAGATCTACTGATAAAACATCAGCACTCTGAGTAATCTTATATACTTCTTGAATTATGTCATGTAGGCGGACATCACCACTTATAAATTTAATATTTGAATACTCTTCCTGAAGTTTTTCCATTTTATTTATTGCCTCAGGACTATTGTCTAATGATATTAACTGTCCATCTTCTAAAATTTCAGCAATAATCTTAGAACTCCCACCAACATGACAGCCTAATTCTATTACGGTATCGGTAGGTTTTAATATTTTCCTAAGGGATTTTCTATATAATTTAATGTCATAGTTAAGTTTAATCATTATATCACAGATTATTAACTTTAATTATTTTTCTATCTTTATTCCATTGCTATCAATTCAGCTTTTTACTTCTCTATTCTTATTCCGTTATTGTCAATATTCGCAATTGAATATTCTTTGCTTATTGAATCTGTATCTTTTGTAAAGCCGAATACCGTATTTCCAATCATTGCCATAGATGAACCTATACAAAATTCGTTAAATTCATTAATCATATCTTCAATTTCACTATTAAATAATCCGATATTTTTTGAGAATTCATAAGAACATCTAATAAAGTTTTCACTACCTATGTCTTTAACATATGCTTTCTGAGCTTTAATTCCCTCTTCATTTATCCTTTTTTCAAATTCCGGATTTGTTATAATTGAGGAAGTGTCTATTTTACTTAATGACTTATATACAACCTTATAATCAGATTTAATGTTGGTTGTTTTACCTATTCCTGGTGCACCAGGTCTTATTCTTAAAACAATTCCTTTTGACATCTGGGCTATCACATCACCAAGTCCGCAATTAAGGGATACCTCACTTAAATGTCCATATTGTCCTGCTTTAGTATAATCAATAGGTAACCTTAATGCCTCTTTAAGACCTAGTGATGTTCCAAGACAGGATGATGCTGAGGTTCCGAATCCACAACCTATAGGTACTTGAATTTCGTGATTGATTTCAAGACCATTTACATCTATCTTATCTAAGTATTCATTGATATCGTAATGTGAATTGATTATGTCAATAGTTTTTCTACTGATGACCTCATGGTATTTGTCTTTTTTACCATTGATCTTTATATTAACTCCATCTTTGGAACTTTCTGTAATTATTGTTTTAACACCTTTATCAAGTAGTACACCACATCCAAGTGATCCTTTAATGAGCTTATTACTTTTCGGATAAATTGAGAAGAAACCTGTAATATGTGATGGAACAAAAATTTCTACCATTAAAACCCCTTTAAAAAATTTTTATTTATTTAATTAAAAATATTAATTATTATATATTATTGTTTTAATATTATTAAATGTAAAGAAATTTGTTATATTGAAGAATAAAAATATTAAAGATGATAGATGAATTTTTTATGATTTATTTGAGGATTGAAAATGAATAATAAAAGAATTGATTTACATATGCATAGTTTATTCTCTGATGGGGAGTTATTACCTTCAGAAATTGCAAGAAGAGCATACGTATTAGGTCATGAGGCTATAGCTATTACTGATCATGTGGATTATTCAAACATTGAATACATATCAGAAATACAAGCTGCTATTGATGATATAAATAGCAATTGGGACATTAATGTTTTACTTGGCGCTGAAATTACTCATGTACCGCCTAGTTCAATTGAGCCATTAGCAGGTAAAGCACGTGATTTTGGAGCTAAAATAGTTGTAGTTCATGGTGAAACTTTATCCGAGCCTGTAATTGAAGGAACTAATTTGGCTGCAGTTTCATGTAAGGATGTTGATATTTTAGGACATCCTGGATTAATTAGTAGGGAAGAAGCAGAAATTGCAAAAGAAAATGATATAGCATTAGAGATTAGCTGTAGGGCAGGTCATTGTTTGGGAAATGGTCATGTAGCCCAAATAGCTCGTGAAGTAGGTAATGCTCTTGTAATTGATACTGATTCTCATGCTCCTGAGGATTTAGCTGATTTTAATACAGCTTATAAAATAGGTCTTGGTGCAGGATTAAGTAAAGAAGAGACTTTAAGAGCATTAATTGATAATCCTAAACATATTATTGAAAAAAGAGTATAATAAACTATTTTTTTCCTTTTTAAACTTTTATTTTAAAGTATTATTATTTAACTAATAATTTTTTTTATAATAAATCTAATATTTAATTTTGAATCTTTTTTTTTAACTTCATTTTAAAAAATAGTCCTTTTGATTGTTTATTAATTTTTGAAGATATTTCTAGTTAGATTTTTATAAATCTCACATGTTTCTTTTTTAGATTTCTAATTGAAATCAGATTTTTAATAAAGACATTTAAAAAAAGAAAAGATAGAAGTTAAAACTTCTAAATTGATGAATATGTTGTGTATAATGGATAAGTATTCCAAATACCGAATCCATATGATTTGGTAGTTGTATCTGCTGTAATCCATATTGCATTATCTTTATCTAAGATTTGTGTCCATACATGTTCAGTTCCATAACAATATCTTGCAGGAATATCTATGGATCTACATAATGCAACAATTAAATGTGCTTGGTCTGTACAATTACCCGTTTTCTGTTTTAATGTTTCTAGTGCCCCATTGGAACTTAAATAGTTTTCGTATTTGATATTCTCTTTAACATATGAATAGATTGCATTTGCCTTTTCAATAGTTGTTTTCTTTCCTTTGGTTAATGACTGTGCAAGTTCTTTTATCATTGTATTATTTTTTTGACAAGTACCAGTCTCTATTAGGTAAGGGGATATAGGTTCTCCTTCATATTTTGTATTTCCTTTATTATATGAAATAATAGTTAGGAAATTAATACAAGCTGAAGGATAATAATGCGTGTCTCCAAGATATTCTCCTGTAATATTGTAAATTCCAGGCTCTAATTTAATTTTTAGGGATACATATCCTTTTTCATTAGTTTTAACATTATATTGAACTGTGGATTTATATTGGTTAGTTAGGTTGTTTTTATCTGTATTATATTTATTGACTAGTAATTTAACTGTTTGATTAATTAAGGAGTTGTTATTCTTGTCAGTAAGTTTTATCTGATGTGTTCTATCCTCATTATAAACCATGTAAATATTATTGGCAGATAATCTTGTTTCAGTTTTATTTGTAATTTTAATCCTGTTTTGAACACTTTCACTACTATAAAAATCATTTCCAACAAATGTTGTATTAATATTATAGCTACCAGGTTTTAAATCAATTTTTATTCTGGCTTGTCCGTCATTATCTGTCTGTTTTACATAGGTTCTTGAATTTATTGTAAATAATATTATTTGATTTTTTAAAGGATTATCAGTTTCATCTAATAATTTCACATCAAATATTTTTCTATCACCATAATTATAGATAATATCTCTTGTTTTTATTTTGACTCTAAATTTATTGTTTGTTAGGTTTGAATTGTAGTAACTAATATAAGGATCTATTCCAATAGGTTTCGGAATATTCTTAGGTGGAACTGAGTTGTTTTCTGGATATTTGGGATCAATGTCAATATAATTGTAATTAGTATTGGATATTAGATTACTATCTGAGGTAATATCCTCATCTGTTGTTGTGGTTAAATTGTTGGTTGTGATGTATTTACTAGATGTGATTAGAGTGGAATCATCAGAAATATTTTCGTAATTAATATTATTATTAAAATATTTTAGATTGCTCATATTTTCCTTGAGAAATGGTGGTAAATCGTTAACAGGTTCCGGATTATGAACTGGAATATCCTCTAAGTCAAATTCCTCCGGATGAATAGAATTTGTATATATTATTTCATGTTGTCCAAACTCAGAATCGTTGTTCTCATCATTATTATAACATTCACAATAGTTGGTTTTATCCATGATGATGTCATGATATTCAACAGATGCATTGCTTACATTGGCAACTATATTAGAATCATTATAATATGTTTGGCATGTATTGTTAGCTGAAATTCCATTTAAACCAAGAAATATTATGCTGATTAATACAAGAACCAAAATAAATTTGGTTTTGGTTTTAATCTTATTCACCTCTACAAATATGAATTTGTATAAAATTTTTTACATTTTTTAATTAATTATATTTAAATTAAATATATATAATATTATTTATTTTATTAGGTTATTCATGTATAAAAAGAATTAATTTATATTTTTATTATTTCATATTTTTTTAAAAAATAGTAGGTTTTTTAAATATGTTTATTATATTGATATGATCCATGTTTAATTTAAAAGTTAATTTGTAATCTTTCTAATTATTTTATATAAATTGGAGGGTGTATATCTTTTTTTTTATTTTTTTTTTTTAAATAGGTTAAATTTATTATGGATTTTTTTTAAAATAGTTTAATCACTGTGTTTAACTTTATATTCTAGAATAAGATCCTTTCCTAATTTATAACCCTTTTTAAGTTCTAATTTTGTTGAATCTTTCATATAATCGAAACCTTCACCATCAAACAATGTTTTTGAATTTTTACCTCCAACTATCATTGGTGCAATGCAAATTCTTACCTCGTCAATTAATCCTTCTTTCAGCATTGAGAAATTGAGTGTGGAACCGCCTTCTAACATTAATGTTTTAATTCCTTTTTTGTATAAATAATCCATTAATCTTTTAAGGTCTACATGTTCAGTTCCTGATGCATATATCTCTGCTTTTCTGCTAAGCTCTTTTACCTTATCTGTATTTTCATAATCTTTACTAATTGCAATAATACTTGGAGCCATATCATTAATTGTTCTACAATCAATAGGGGTTCTTCCACGACTGTCTACAATGATTCTTATAGGATTATCCTCTTTTCTTGCTTTGACTCTTCTTACAGTAAGTTTAGGGTTGTCTTGTAAAACAGTACCAATGCCTACCATGATTCCATCAACGTCACGTCTTAATTCGTGAACTCTAATTTTATCTTCATTACCTGATATTTCAGAAGATCCTGTTTTTGTGGCTATTTTCCCATCTAGAGTCATTGCTGCATTAAGTATCACATAAGGTTTCATTTAATCATCCTTAAAATTATTTTTTTTTATAAAAATTAGATTTACTATAATAATATATATTATATATTATAATTATTTACTATTTCTTTTGAATATGAAATTATTTTTAAATTAAGTTTTCTTGTTTTTAAATTAAGGTCATAATTTAATATTTAATCTTATTTTCTGGATTTTTATTTAAAAATAAATTATTTAAGTTATAATTATTTGAATATTTTTTCCTTTCTACCTATTTTATCTGGATTTTAATTTTTTTATATTTTTTAAGTAATATTCTGGTTGGATTGAATTTTTATTCAATCATTTTCTTTTTTAATGCTATTCTATATAATTTTTTTGATATATTCCTAAAAATATTAAAATAATGGTAAGTTTTAGGCATACCTAAACATTTATATATGAGTTAAACGTAATTATTATACAAGAAGTTTAGGTAAGACTAAATATTCTAAACTTTTTAGATTTAATTTATTGTAAATTAAATTTTCAATTTAAATTAAAATTAATAAACTTAGATCATTTAAAATATTATTTTTGATTTTAATTTAGATTTTATAATATTTTTTAATAAAAATTGGAGAGATTTAAATGATAAAAACATTAGATCAATTAAAAACTGGTGAATCAGGTAAATTAGTTTCATATAACGAAGGCGGAGATACAGAACTTAAAAGACATTTAATGGGTATGGGATTTGTTAGAGGTTCCGAGATTACTCTTGAAAAGATTGCACCATTAGGTGATCCTTACGAATATAAGGTAAAAGGATATTCTGTCTGTCTTAGAAAAGAAGAGGCTAGAAATATAGAGGTTGAAATAGTAGAATAATTGGTTTTAGTTTTTTCATTTAAATTATTTTAAATTAAAGGAGACTGTGTATGGAGAATATTAAAATTGGACTTGCAGGAAATCCTAACGTAGGAAAAACTACATTGTTCAATAATTTAACTGGACTCCATCAACATGTAGGTAATTGGCCAGGTAAAACTGTTGAACAAGCAGTAGGTCACTTCGAAGAAGATAACAAAAGATTTGAAGTTATTGATTTACCTGGTAATTATGCATTAAGTGCTCACTCTATTGAAGAAATTGTATCCAGAGATTTTATAGTTGATGAGGAATCTGATGCAATTATAAATATTGTAGATGCAGCAAATCTTGAACGTAATTTATATTTAACTGTTCAAATGATGGAACTTAATGCTAATATGGGTGTTTGTTTAAACATGAACAAAATCGCTCGTAAAAATGGAATTACTGTTGATGTTGATAAATTATCTGAATTATTAGGTGTTCCAGTTATTGAAATTGAAGCAAATAGTGATGTCGGACATAAAGATCTTCTTAAAATGATAGAAGATTTAAAAAGTAATCCTATTAATAGTAAGGATAAACTTGTTTATGGTAATGAGTTAAAAGAACATCTTCAAGACTTGGTTAATGTAATCTCAAAAGATAAAAATCTCTTGGATGTTTCAGCATTTTGGACAGCAATTAAATTACTTGAAGATGATGAGATTGTAATGGATAAAGTTCAACAATCTTCAATGTCAAATCCAATATTTTTAGAAGTTAGGAAGGTCAAAGATCACCTTAAAGATATTTATGGAGTTTCTGCAGAAGAGGTTATTGCAGATGCTCGTTATGCTTATATTGATGGGTTAATAAATGAATGTGTTAAATTACCTGAAAACCGTCAATTAACATTATCTGAAAAAATCGATAAAGTTGTTACAAACAGGATTTTAGGTATACCTATCTTTTTAATTATCATGTGGGTTGTTTTCCAGGTAACATTTACCATTGGTGCCCCTTTCCAAGATTTATTAGATGCAGGTTTTTCAGCATTAGGTGATGCTGTTACCGCCGGTATGGGTGAAAACATGATATCATCACTTTTAGTAGATGGTGTTATCGGTGGAGTAGGAAGTGTTTTATCATTTGTACCTCAAATTATATTGCTTTTCTTATTACTTAGTTTCTTAGAAGATAGTGGTTATCTTGCAAGAGCTGCTTTTGTAATGGATAGAGTTATGCATAAGGTTTTAGGTCTTCATGGAAAGGCATTTATCCCAATGATTCTTGGTTTTGGTTGTGGAGTTCCAGGAGTCATGGCAACACGTACTATGGAACATGAGGAAGATCGTTTAGTTTCCATGATGCTTATACCATTTATGTCTTGTACAGCAAGACTTCCAGTATATTTAATGTTCGTTGGAATATTCTTTGCATCAAACCAAGGTAATGTAATATTTTCACTTTATTTACTTGGTGTAATAGTTGCAATTATTGTAGCTGCAATACTTAAAAAATCATTATTTAAAGGAGTAAGTACTCCATTTGTAATGGAACTTCCATCATATAAATTACCTACACTTAGAGGAGTACTTATGCACACAGGTGAAAAAACCTGGGGATTCGTAAGAAAGGCTGGTACTATTATTTTAGCAGCAGCTATTATTGTATGGGTTTTAAGTTACTTCCCTGCAGGTGTAGACTACGGATCTCAAGGAAGTTTAATTGGTCAAATAGGAACTGTAATTGCACCAGTATTCAGTCCATTAGGATTTGGTCACTGGCAAGCAGCTGTAGCATTACTCTTTGGTATGGTTGCTAAAGAAGTTGTAGTTGCTACATTAACCTCTGTATTAGGTGGTAGTACTGCTGCACTTGCTACAATATTCACTCCATTAACTGCTTATGCATTTATGGTATTCGTATTATTATACATTCCATGTTTTGCAACTATCGGAACAATTAAACAAGAATCTAATGGATGGAGATGGCCATTAATAATGGTATGTGTAACATTAGTTACAGCATTTATTGTATCATTCTTAGTATTCCATGTAGGATTACTTTTAGGATTCCATTAGTAAATTAAAAGAAATCTTTATGATTTCTTTATTTTTTATTTTAGAGGTGATGAAATGAAATCAAGATCTTGCTTAAAAGGTATTAAAATACCTAAAAAAGAGAAAGAAGAATTAGACTCTCAGGATAATAGGAAGTAATATAAGTTGTGACATTAAAAAAAATAAACTTCCTTTATCTTGAGTTATATTGTATATTATTATAATCATTAAATTTTTAATAAAAATCTCTTGGAGGTGTTTAATGTGGAATGTAGAATGTGTGGATATGAATTTGATCCTAAGGAAGTAAAGGACGACTGTGATGAATCTTCATGTTGTGGATGTGAAGAGTGTAACTATGTGGTATGTCCTAATTGTGGATATTCAAATTCATTAGATTATGATGTAGAAGAATTTAAATTTATTGTAGACATTAAAAGATTGATTAAAGAAAAATTGAAAGCATAAAAATTACTTTAATCAATCATTTATTTAGAAGGAGGAATTTATATGGAGGATCATGTAAGACCAGTATGTTGTCAGAAAAAGGTAGAAGTTGATGATGGTTCAAATAAATCAAAATTTAAAAAAGTATTATTAAAAGTTAAAAACTTCTTCTTTGGCTGTTGTAGATAATTATTTTTATTTTTTTATTAGTTTTTATTCATGATTTTCATTGATCTAATTAAGTGTCTCTTTATCTATTTTTAGTAGTTTTTTGTATTTTCTAATTTTATTTTGTTGTTGTTTTAATTGTTTTTTCTGGTTTTTTGTATATTTTAATTCTATTTTGTTGTTTTAGTTGTTGTATGCTATAATTTCATTTAATTTTATCTTGTTTTGTTTCTTTATTGACTTTAAAGTAATTTTGGCTATTTGTCATTACATTTATACTACTTTTATATATTGTATTATACTTTAGGGGTTATTTTTCTTGTTTTTTCTGTCCATTGATCCTTAGAAGAATTAAATCTATTTTTATTGATGTTTTGTTCTGTTTTTAATTATTTAGGTATGATAATTATTTTTTTTAAATATTTTATATTTTTATTCTATCTAAACTATTGAATTATTTATTTTAATTACTTTATTCCATCTATTGCCTTCTAATAATGATTTTTTAAAATTATTTTATAGAGTAATAATATTTTTTTATTAGTAATTTATTTTTTATAAAGTAAAATTTTATTATTTTTTAATTTTATTCTTTTATAAAAGTATAAATAGTATAATCATTATAAAAAATATTAGAAAAACTTTATAATTAAATTTTAAAATTGGGTTTTAAGATGATAAAACGAGATTTATATATACAGTCCTTGGATGATGTTAGGAATACTAAAACAGTTAAGGTTTTAACTGGTGTTCGTCGTGTAGGAAAATCATGTGTGTTATCATCTTATGTGGATAAATTGAAGGAAGATGGAATTAAAAGTGAGGATATAATCTTCTTGAATATGGATTTAATAAAATATTCTAATTTAAGGGATTATGAAAAGCTCTATGAATATGTAAGTAGTAGGATTAATGATGATTCAATGAACTATTTGTTCATTGATAATGTATCAAAAATAAAGGATTGGTGGCGTGCTGTAAATTCTTTAGCTATAGAATATCCTGATTCAATTGATTTTTATATATGTGGATTGGATATGGATATTGAAGAGGCTGATATTCGCAAATTCTTAAATGAACCTGTAATTGAAATAAATATATTGCCGTTATCATTTAGGGAATATCTTCAGTTCGATAAGAAATATTGGGGTGATACTCAATCAATAGATGATAAGTTTAATGATTATCTTCATTATGGGGGATTGCCTGTAATATTTGAACATAAAAAATCAGATTTGATCTTTAATAATATTCTAAAGGGAATATATTCGACAATAGTTGTTAAGGATTTGCTTTCAAAAAACAAGATTAAAAACACTTTACTGCTTGAAGAAATATTTAATTTTGCAATAATTAATCAGGGAGAAAATATGTCCTCTAAAAAAATAGCCGATTATTTTAAAACTGAAGGTGTTAAAACAACACCAACTACAGTACTTGATTATCTAAAACATTTCGATAATTCCTATTTATTGTATTCCCTAAAAAGGTATAATCTTAAATGTAATGCATATCTTAGAACATTGGAAAAACATTATATTGTGGATTTGGGTATTAGAAATACTCTGATTGGTTTTGAAGATGAGCATTCCCAGGGTGTTCTTGAAAATTTGGTCTATTTTGAACTTTTAAGACGTGATTATAAGGTTAATATGGTGAAATATAATAGTCATAAAATAGATTTTCTGGGAGTAAGGCCAGATAGGAAGGTTTATTATCAAATCGTTAAGAATTTAAATGATGATGATCTATTAAACAAGAAATTAAAAGATTTGGAATCAATAAAGGATAATTATGAAAAGGTCATTATCTGTTTTGATAAAACTCATACAAAGAATATTAAAGGAATTAAAATTACAAACATTATTGATTTCTTGTTAAATGATGATGGATTTGGTAGTTTATAGGATGATTATTATTTATTAGTTAAATTATGAAACTTGGTAAATTTGTATAGGATTGAGAGGGATTAAGATGTCAAATGATAAGGATAAATTAGATGAAGCTTTTCAGCTAGCATCCTCACTTTTTGAAAATCATCAATTTATAAGTTCTTTAGATATTTTTAAACAGTTACTTCTTGAAGACTATGAACTTGATTTAATCCTACCATATATGATTAGAATATCATTAATCAACCATGATCTCTCATCAACATTGGATTATATTAATCTTTATCTGAGTGATAATCCTGAAGATATTGAGATTTTGTTTATGAAGGCTTCAATTCTTCTTAAAAACTATAAGTTTGAAGAAGCTTTAGATGTTGCAAATCACATATTAGAATTAGATGAGGACAATGACTCGGCTATTTCTATTAAAGTTTCTGCCCTTAAAATGTTAGGTCGTTTTGATGAAATTGAAGAGTTAGATGATTTTGATTTAGGAATTCTTGAGGATGGTGCATTATATGATGGGGATGAGGAAGAATTATTATATGATGCTTATAGGGATAATCCTTTAAACAATTCTTATAGTAACGACTCTTTTCAAATTAAGCAAAATATTCAAAACAATAAATTTTCAAACGAAACTAAAAACAGAAACACCCCTAAAGTGGAGGATAGTTTCACCAAGAAAAGTTTAGGTTTTATAACCGCAGATAATATTGAAACTGGTGATGGGGATAATAAGAAAGAATATAATCAAGGCAATGGTTTAGCTGGTGGAAATAGTATAAAATCTAATGAAGATTACAAAACCACTGAAGAGGAACTTAAAAAAGAGGGAATCAAAGAAGAGAATTTATTATTCACCACAGCAAATAATCTATCAAAATCTAAAAATGAAAATCACATCAAATCCAATAAAGAGGACAATTCCATTGATACGGATATTAGTTTTATAAAAACTAACCACAATAAAAATATTGATAATGAAAATTTAATTAAAGCTCAAAATGATAAGGAGGATAATTCTAAATCAGATGCTTTATTAAATAATTTTATAAATTCTATAGATAAACAAATGTATTCTGATTATGAAATGGAGGATTTTAAGGATGATGATGGGGATGAATATCATTTATTTGATGATAATGATCCTTCAATAAACAAGGATAATGTATTTAATGAGATTTCCGATGATGAGATAGATGAGATATTAAACGAAAACGATGATTCTTATGTTAATGATGAAGTTAATCATGATTTAGTCAGTGAAAATGATGAGGATAATTTGTTTAATGATAAGGAATTAAACATTTTAGATGTTGATGATCTTGATGTGCCATTGCTTGGTGACGATTTTACTGGTTTGGATAATGGAAATTGTTCAGATAAAGATGATGTTGATTTAGATGAAATCTTCGATTTTGATGATGACGGAAATTTAATAGATGGAGATAATGAGAATAAAAGTTTAGATTTCTATGATATGGAAAATGATAATTCAAATGATGGTGATTCTCTTGATTATGGTGATAATATAGAAGATAGTGGTTCTGATTCTAATTATGGTGATTATGAGAGTAATGGGGTAGATGAGGATTATATTGAGTATGATGATATAAATGATGATGATTCTGACTTGGGTGTTGATGATTCTGTTGGTTATGGGGGTAATGTAGAGGATGGTGATTCTGGTTATAATAATGAAAATCAGGAAAATCGTGATTATAAGGACAATAAATCTCATTATGGCAGGGATATTGATGATAAGGAACCAAATCATGATGAGAATAAAACTATGGTTTATAAAGAAACATATAATAAAAATAGACTAAAAGGTAGAAAATTCAGGATACATAGAAATATGCCATCTACTTTAGATTATTTCTTTAACTTTTCATCAAGTGGTAAATGATTCATATATAAAATTAATCATTATCTATAAATACTATTTTTATTAAATATTGTTTGTAAAAATTTTAATCAGTGTTTCTTGAGGAATGTTTATGCCAAGAATGGAAAAGTTTTTTAAAAATCCTAATGATTTCTATATAATGGAAGATTATGATACAACAGTTCAACATTATAATCAATTATTTTTAGATGCTGATTTTGACAGGGCAAATGATTTATATAATAAAAGCGAATATGATGCAGCTATTAGATTATATAAACAATTGCTTCAAAGGGATTATAATCCCTTAAAGGTATTTCCAAATTTAATAAATTCTTATTTATATAAACAGGATTTTGAAAAGGTTATTTACTATTTAAATAAGTATGCTACTTTAAAACCGATGGACAGAAAAAGTGTTGATGCATTACTTGAAAATATTTTAGTTGAACTTCCAAAACTATCTAAGAATCAATATTATTTATATATAAACAAGGCAGTTGTTCTTATTCAATTTAAACATTTTGATGATGCAATTAAATGTTTAGATAAAGCTATAAAATTAAATCCAGAGGATATTTATCCTGTTCAACTTAAAGCCATACTTCTTTTTGATAATGGGGATATGGAAAACTCTTTAAAATTATTCAATAAAATAATTAATATTAATGAAAGAAACTATGTTGGACTAAAATATTTAGGTTATATTTCCCTTGAAATGGACAATGTTAAAGAGGCTATTGGCTATTTTAAACAAGCATTATCAGTTAATAATAAAGATCCTGAAATATGGAGACAATATTACTTTGCAATCGCATATTCAGGAAATCTAAATAAGGCCCTTGAAGTTAATAATGACGGATTAAAAATATTTCCAGATAATGAAATCTTATGGTATGATAGATTTCAATTGTTTGATAGCATTGGTGATCGGGGTAATGCTAAGGATTGCTTAAAAAGAATTGAAGAGATTAATCCTGACTTGTTTAAAGAATAATTAATTTTTTTTTTAAAAATTTAATATTTAACTCTTTTCTATTTATCTTTTAGATTTTATTTTTTTTTTCATTGATTTAAGGGAATTTTATTTTTATAACTTAATAAAATAAGATTTTATAATTGTCTGTTTTTAATTTAAACATATATCCTATATATTTTTTCCAGATTAATTTAGAAACTTTTTTTAAGTAAATTAGTTATATTTCTATTTATAAAAATCAATTTTTATTAAGGACAATATTTATGTTAAATTTTAATGAGAATCTTCAAAAAGCAAGGAAATCATATGAAGATGGAGAATATGATAAAGCTTTAAATCAATTTATTAATCTTTATAATGAAGATTGTGATAAAACTCAGATTTTACCTTATATTATTTTTTCTTATTTATATCAAGGAGACTTTGTTGGTCTTGTTAAATATTTTGAGGAATATGCTAATTTGGATATTTCGGATGAGGAGATTAAAAATTTTTTAAACACATCCTTCTCAATCTTTAACAGTCTAAACATAAATGAATTTAGTTTAAATGTTAATAAGGCTCAGTTTTTAATCAAGTTTGAATATTTTAAACCGGCTTTAAAATATTTGGATAATGCTTTGGCCATAAAATCAAAGGATGTTTATGTCTTAAACCTAAAAGCATTCTCATTATATAATTTGGGTCATTTTGATGATTCTTTAAAATTATTCTCAAAAGTCACTCGTATTGATAACTTAAATTATGAGGCATGGAAATTTAAAGCCCAGATTTTATATGTTGATGATGAGGATGAAAAGGCAATGAAAGCCTTTCAAAAAGCATTATCAATTGACTGTTCAGATATATTTGTATGGAGAGAATTTATATCCAGTTGTGTATTCTCAGGACATTTACGTAAAGCTATTAAAGAGTGTAATAATGCTTTAAAGATATTTCCAAATGATCTGGATCTACTTTTAGATAAGTTTGACATTTATATGTATGATGAGAATTTTAAACAGGCAAAGATTGTTGCTGATACTGTAGCCAGGGAATATCCCAATATAATTGACCAATATTTGGCAGGTGAAAATGATAAGTTAAATGATGATTTAATCAGTTTTGTTCTTGAAGGTAAACCATATAATGATGGAGATTATATTTTTGAAAGTAATTTCTTTGATGATTTAGATGATGACGGGGAGGATGATTTTGATTTGGATTTTGATGATTTGGATTTAAATCAAATTTTCTTTGACTTTTTAAAATCTGCATTCATTAAGTCTGGAGACAATACTCCAATATTTTCAAAAGAGGGTAAGGAAATTAATATAAATATGAATGACATAATTAATCTATTCCTATTTGATGATACGATATTAAATAAAGAAGATAAGAATAATCTGTTGAATATACTATCTAAGGATAATGATCTTGAAGTACTTGACGGGAACAATCAAAAGATAGATGACTATATACATGAATATGAAAAAAACCTTCAAAATTTACTTGAAAATCTGGATGAAAACTCAGAGGAATTTGAGGAGATATTTAAGATCAAAACAATCTTTGATGATTGTAACTTCAATATTAAAGATGATTTAAAGAGGATTATATTTAAAGCCACGGTTCTATTTCAATATAAAAAATATCTGAATGCATACGCTTATCTATCTGAGGCAGATAAGATCGCTCCTAAAAACATTTATATTATACTTTTAAAATCTGCAATTCTTTTCTATCAGGGAGAATATGAGGATAGCCTAAGATATGCAAATATGGCTTTGATTATTGATAAATATAATTACTTTGGATGGGTTTTTAAGGCATTTAACCATATTTATCTGGAGGATATGTTTAATGCATTACAATCATTTAATGTGGCTTTATCAATAGATAATAAGGAAAAATCTTTATGGAGGATGTATTATCTATCAGTAATGTATATTGGCAACATGGATTTGGCTATTAAATTAAATCATAAAGCTTTGGAGATATTTCCAGATGATTCTCAACTATGGTCTGATAGATCATTAATAATTAAAAACTTTGATAAAAATAATAATGATTTAAAAGATGATAAAGTATTAGATATTGATTTTAACTCTAAAAAGGATGCTATAGGTGAAGATATTAATCTAAGTCCTCAGGACTATATTGATTATGATTATTTTGATAATTTGGTAAATATAATCTTCAATAAATTCACTGTTAAAACTAGTTAAATCTGATTTAACTGTTTAATGTCATTTCATTTCATTTATTTTTTTATAAAATACTTTAATTACTCTTTTTGAATATTATCGTAATGATTTGATGGATTTTAATCTAAATTACTTCTATAATTTTTTTTATTTATTTTCATGTTTCAATATTGATGGTAAAATTATTTATTTAATTATAAACTTATTCTAATAAGGTAATAAATTTTTTAAATTTGTATTTTTTCAATTTTTATTTTAGATAAATTATATTAAAGGTAGGGCAAATATGGTAGATTTAAAAGAAGATTTCAATAAAGCTAATGATTTATTAACTGAAGGTAAATTAGACGAATCTTTAAAAATATTTCAAGATTTATATAATAAGGATTATGAAAAAACAGATGTATTATATAATATGATTAATATTTACCTTCAAAAACAGGATTTTAGAAATGCTGGAAAACACTGTGATTTATATCTTCAGATTAATCCTGATGATTTACAGATATTGTCTATTAAATGTTCCTGTTTAATAAATATCAAAAAGTATAATGACGGTCTTGATTTAACGGATAAAATGTTGGACTTAGATCCAACAAATGTACAGGCTTATTTAATGAAACTATCTATATATGAATCATTAAATCAGGTAGATGAAGGAACTCAATTAATTGAAAATCTTAAAAATAATGATAAGGATACCTTCAGCCAATTGGAAACTATTTGTAATGCAATGTTTAATGAAGAGGACAATCCTATTAATCATTTTTCAAATAATGATTTAAAATTGAGTAATAATGAGGTTAATTCATTCTTATATGATTTGATTCGATATGATGATGAAAATGATGAGATTAAATCTATTTTAAACATGGTTTCAAGTGATATAACAAATAATAATTTGGATATGGGACTTTCAGCTTTGGATGAGATTCTATATAAATATCCTAATAATATTCCTTCCTTATTATTTAAGTCAGCTATTTTAGTTAATTTAAATAACTATGATGATGCTTTAGAAAATGTTAATAAAGTTCTAGCTTTAACTAAAACCGATCCGTCTGTATGGGGTATGAGAGGAATTGTTCAGCTTGATTTAAAAAACTATAATAATGCTCAAAGATCATTTAAAAAGGCAATTGATTTAGATGATTCCATTGTGGAATTCTGGAGATATTATGCATATTCAATGATTTATTCTAATAAATTTGATAAAGTTTTAGAAATAAATGAAAAGGCATTAAAGCTATTTCCAGATAATGAAGATTTAAAAGAGGATCATGAAAAAATCTTAGATGAACTTGAAAAAATAGATATGGATTCATTTAACAAGGAGAATATGGTATTCATGTAAAATATTTTATTTTACCTATTAAATAAATATTATACTATTTTATTTTATTTAAAAATTAAAATACATTATTTATCTTGGATGTTTCTTGGAAATAAAAATAAATATTCTATAAACGTTTTTTATTTGAGTATTCTATTAAGATATTTCCATTTATTCGTTTTTAGAAAAACTTCGTTTGAAGTAAAATTTTTAATTTTTAAACTTCTTAAAAATTTTATATAAATAAAATTTTAAATTTTAAAAGTATATTATTGAATAATTATAAAAATATAATAAACCTATCATGGGGATATTATGTCTGATTTCGAGGAAGAGTTAAGTAAAGCAAAAGAGTTTTATTCTAATATGGAATTCCATTCTGCTTTGGATATTTATAAAAAGCTTTATAATGAGAATCCAAATAATATAACTGTTATTAACAATTTAGTTTCAACTTATATTAAAATTTTTGATTATAATCAAGCTATTAAATATGCTAATATCTATTTGGATATAAATCCGAATAATATAAATGTTTTGTTCTCAAAAACCGTGGCTTTGATTAATCTCAAACGTTTTGATGAGGCTTTGGAGGCAATTGATAGAGTTATACATATTGCACCTTTGGATTTAAATGCTTATACATTTAAATATAAGATATTGAATGCTTTGAATATGGAAGAGGAAAAAAGGGTTTTCTTTAGAGATTTAAAAAACTTCAGTCCACGTACTTTTACACGTTTGATGATTGTTTTAGGTTTTCTTAAGGAACAAGGTGATGATATTACTTTAAGGGAATTTGATAATATGTCTGAAGCTAAGATAAATAAAATGTCTAAAGAAATTGTAAATGATTTTTCCTTTTTATATGAGGATATCAAGAATCCTTTTGTGGAATATAGACAGAATTTATTTATCACAATTCTTGAAAACCTTGCCTGCAAAAATCCTAATCTTCAGGAAATTCTTGATTTAATGGTTGATGATGACTATGAAGGCGCATTAGATGAGGTTAATCATCAGATTACAGTTAGTTTTGATGATGATGAGTGTATAAATGAGGATATGGACTTAAATAAAGATAGTGTATACTGTAAAAAGAATAAAAATTTACTTATTTTTAAATCAGTGATATTATTCAATTTAAATGATGAGAAAGATGCGTTTAATATAATAAATAATCTTTTGGATATTGATAACAGTTCATTTGAGATTTTATCTATACGGGCTATAATACAAGCTAGTCTTGGAAATTATAATAATGCTTCCAGATCTTTTAAAAAAGCTTTAAATATAAATGATGAGAATCTTGATTTATGGGTATTATATATTTACTCACTTGTATTGAATGATAATTTGGATAAGGCAATTGAAGAAAATGAGCATGCATTAGAATCAATACCTGATAGCGATATTTTAAAAGCTAATCTTGAAAATATTAAAAATGATATGGAAAATGATGAGGTATCTGATTAAAGTATTAAACATTTGACAAATTTTAAATAAACACATTTTTAGAAGGTAAAGTTTTATGGAAATTTTATTAGAAAAATACCATCACGCTAATTCATTGTTAAAGAAGGGAAAGATAGATAAAGCTGTAAATATTTATCTGGAATTATTGGATAAAGATTTTAGAAAAAAAGAGGTTTTAGAGAAATTAGTATGGTTATATTTTGAAAACTATGATTTTGATAATGCTGAGAAATATATTGATTTATATTTGGAGGAAAATCCTATAAGTGTTGATGTTTTATCTGCTAAAGTTTGTATTTTATTTAAAAACAAGGAATTTTCAGAAGCTTTAACAATATGTAATAAGATGATTGAAATAGATTCAGAATCCCAGATTGCATATTCATTTAAATTATCCCTTCTTGAGGTATTGGGAAGAAATTCTGAAAGGGAAAGAATTATTAACTTCTTAAAAAAGGATAAACCTGAAATATATAAGAATATTAATTATTTTGATGGTAATCAGAAGAAATTGGATAATAATAATTCCAATTTACAGGATTTCTATAATGGTGTTGAAAGCCAAATTGAAACGTCCGATGATAGAATTAAAGAGTTTTTTAATAGGAAATATCTTGAGATTACAAGGGATAGTGAGGATTTAACCCTCTATAATTTTTTAATTTCTGATAAAAATGAAACAGATAATAAGGAATTTAATGCGTTGCTTAAGAATTCACAGAAATATTTCGATGAGGGCAATTTTCCAAAATCATTAGAATATATTAGCTGGGCATTGGAATTTTATCCAAACAATATAGAGGCATTACTTTTTAAAGCATTAATCTATATTAATGTTGGAGATTTTGATAAGGCTTTAACCACTGTCGATTCAATTCTCGAGTTAAATAGGAGAAATGTATCCAGTTTACTACTTAAGGGATTAATATATATCTATACTAAACAGTATAATAGGGCACAGATTATCTTTAAACAATTATTGAATGATCATGATAATGATGTTACTTTATGGCGTTTCTATTATATGTCCGTTGCAATAACTGGTGACTATTTAAGGGCATTACAAATTAACTATGATGCTATATCCAAATTCCAGGATAATAAATCTTTATGGAAGGATTATCACTATTTTGAAACTAAAGTTGATAAGATTGAAAAACAGAATTTAAGAGAATCCTTTGATAAAAGCTATAAAAAGGGTTCCAATTTTAAAAATTCAACCTTAGACGATTTTTTTTAGTTTAATCCTATTATTTTTATTCTTATTCTTATTCTTGAAAAGTGGTAGTTGATATTATTAAAAGATTAAAAAAATAAAAGATTAAAAGATTTTATTTCTTTGGTTTAATAGTTGCTAACCCTATTGAAGATAGATTTAATAATAACATTATCTGTCTGGATAGAATTTACCTCTTTTTTTTTTAAAACTTACTTGTATTATTAGACTTGATTCTTTCTTTGATATTTTAGAGAGAATTTCTATTAAGTTTTTTTTTAAATAGATTAAGATGAACTAAAGAAATTTAATATGCTTTTTTTAAAACATAAGAAAATACTTTATATGATAAATATTATAATATTAATAAATTGTAGTTTAATTTAATCATTAATAATTTGGAGTATTGTATTTATGCCTAATCTAGATAATATTTTTAATCAAAACTCTTCAGGTAGTGAGGAGACTGTTGAAAATAATACTCGGGATAATAAAGATTATTCAAATGAAAATATTGATGATTATGTCTTAAATTTACAAACCGATTTGAAATTGAAAAATAAGATCTATTACATTTTTAAGGAATTGGAAGAAGAGTATGATGATGAATTTGATTTAAATATTGAAAAATCCAAGGTTTTTGCAGATATTGAAAAATATGAAGAGGCTATAGTTTATTTAGACAATGCTTTAAAAATTAAAAGTGATAAAAAAATCCTGTTTTTAAAAGCCAGATATTTGCATGAACTTAAAAATGATGAAGAATCTTTAAAAATTGTTAATATGATTTTAGATAAAGATCCTGATTGTTATGATGCTTTAAAATTAAAAGTTTCCCTTTTATGTTCACTTAAAAAATATGATGAATCTGAGATAATATTTAACAAAGCAACTTCAATCAATCCTGAGGATATGGATATTTGGCAATTGTATGCTGATGAGTTTGATGCAATATCAGACTATGATAAGGCATTAGAGATAAATAGTAATGCATTAGATTTGTTTCCAGATAATCTCGATTTGTTATATGACAGACGTTATTATTTAATAAACAACGATGCCGATGAATCTACAATTAATCAATTAAACAATAAAATAAATAATCAAGAGCCAGACCTTCCGGAAGATTATGGTTTAAGTTCAACTATTATCTTATCAGATATGGATGATGATAAGGATAATGTGCCAATTACAGAACTTGAGGATAATCAGAACCAATCATTGGATGACTTTATTGTAAGTGGTCCTAAACACTTGGAGGACAGTGATAGCGAAAGTTCTGATGATAATGATATTTTCGATATAGATTCTGAGGATAAACATTTTGATGATGAGGAAAATGTAGATAATCTGGATTATGATGCTGAAGCTGAAGAAGATTCAAATGATGAACATATTGATTATAAAACTAAAACTAAAGAAGTAACATTAGATAGTTTTTTTAATTAGATAACTATCATTATATTTTTTTTAAATTTTAATAGGACTTCTATAATTTCTAACTGTTTTTAAAATTTTATTGAATAAGTTTATTAGTTATAAATATAATATTATATTTAATATTTTAATGAGCTATTTTTTTAATTTCTAACTTTTTTTAAAATTTTATTAAATAAGTTTATTAATCATAAATATAATATTATATCAAATACAATTTTAATCTTAACAAATCAATTATTATCTTTTAATTTTTAATTTTTATTTGATTATATGAGTAATGGAGGCAATATTATGTCTAGTCTAGATGAAAAATTTGAAAAAGCATATGACAATTATGAAAATCACCAAATCGATGAAGCTTTAAAATTATTTGAAGAATTGTTTGAAGAGGAATATGATTTGGAGAAAATCATTCCACCAATGATTGATTTATATCTTGCAACAGATGATTTAGAAAAGGGAGAGGAATGTGTAGATATATTGCTTAAAGACGATTCTGAGAATTTGGAAGCATTATCTATTAAATCTTATATTTTAACCCATATGGAAAAATTTGAAGATGCATTAGAGTATGCAGAAAAAATCATAGAACTTGATCCAAATGTTGAGGAGGGATACCTCCTTAAGATATCTATTTATCATCTTCAAAATAGGACTGAGGATATAAATAATTATGTGGATGAACTTGTTGAGGAAAGACCTGAAGTAATTGATGGAATTAAAGAATTTACAGGTTTAGGTCCTGAAGATTTAAAAACAGGTATTGTTCCGGAATTTGATGATGAGGTTGAGGAACACGACCATAGTGAATGTGACCATGACCATCATCACCATCATCATGATGACGAATGTGAACATTATGATGAACACCATGGTCCAAACAGTGATGATGATTATGAATGTGAGCATCCCGAACTTCATGAACACGACCATGCCCATGACCATCAAGAGCCTATGGATGAGGAAACAATAAATAACATGCTTAAAGAAATCTATGAAGAGGTTGATGCAAATACTGATGATGAAGTGGAACGTAATCTCTATAAAGCAAATGGTGCAGCACAATTTTCAAGATTTGAAGAATCATTAGATTTTATTGATGAAGCTTTAAAAATTGATGATAAAAACATGGATGCACTTCTTTTAAAGTCTGCCATATTATTCAATCTTACAAAATTTGATGAGGCATTAACTACTATTGATAATGTAATTGAATTATATCCGGATAATACCGATGCATTAACTTTTAAAGGATTTGTTTATCTTAATTTAGGTGATTTTAAAGAGGCGGAAAATTCATTTAAAGCAGCTTTGGATTTAGATGATGATGACTTTGAAGTATGGAGGCAATATTCATTTGCGGTTGCATCCGGTGGAGACATGAATAGGGCAATTGGTATTAATCAGAAGGCCCTTAAAAAATTCCCAGAAGAGTCTGATCTATGGTATGATAGATATAACTTCCTAAACCAAATTGACTCTAAAGCTAAAGCTCAGGAGGCTTTGGATAAATGTTTAGAATTAAATCCTAATCAATTAGATTATCAGGGAAACCCTGTATCCAGTGATAATTCTGATGAAACTGAGGAAGAATCAGATTTTGGTGATTTTGGTGATAATGATCAATTTGATTTAAACAATGTGGATTTAAACAATGTAAATCCTGAAGATATTGAATTATCTCCAGAAGAAGAAAGATTATTTACATTATTATCTGAAAATGGCTATGATTCACAGAAAGCTACAAATTTAGTTTTATCTTCTTATCAAGAGGTAATGTCTCAGAATTTAAATGTTTCCGATGAAGAAGAGCTATTTAAAAAAGTAGTGGATCTTGTTGAAAAGAAGATTCATAATGGTGATATCTAGATAAAAAGATTATCTTCTTTTTATAAGATTCTTATTTTTTTATTTTTAAAGGGTTTTTATAATAGTTAATTTTTTTTTATTTTTTTTTAGATGTTTTTTTATTTTAAAAGGGTTTTTATAATCGTTTTTTTTTAAATTAAATGTTAAATACTTTTTTTGCATTGTTAGTTGTTATTTTATCGACTTCTTCCAGGTCGATATTTTGTATTTCAGCTATTTTTTTAGCACCTCTTAAAACATATGCAGGTTCATTTCTCTCTTCTTTAGTAAGTCCTAAAAACGGACTATCTGTTTCTGTTAACATATATTCAACAGGTATTTTTGCTGCTAAATCCTGATGATGTTTTGAATAACAAACCATAGTTGAAAATGACATAAAATAATTGTCATGTTCCATTATTCTTTTTGCGGTTTTTAAACTACCACTAAAACAATGGAATACTACATATGGAATATTATCGTATTCATTAACAATGTTTAATCCTTTTTTATCACAGTCCCTTACATGTAGAAGTAAAGGTTTTTTGTATTCATCTGCAATTTCTACAAAAGATATGAAGTTTTCCCTCTGTTTTTGACGTGAGGCTTTGTCCCTTACAAAATAGTAATCCATTCCAACTTCACCAATAGCAACACAGTTATTAATATTGTCTATTAAAAATTCCTGAAATTCCTTAATCTCCTCTTTAGTTTTTTCATGGGATGATACTGGTGAAAATCCTAAACTAGGATATATAAAATCAGGATATTTTTTAGCTAATTCTAAAATTTTTAGACCTGTTGCTTTATTAATTCCAGAGTCAACAATGGAATCTAATACATTTTGGGCTCTATCAATAACATCCTTTCGGTCTTTATCATACTCTTCAAAATCTATATGGCAATGTGTATCAATCATGGAAGTCACTTATAAAAATAATTTTTAAAAAAATAGTGTTAAGATTTAAATAAAATAAATCTTTATAATAAAAAAATAAAAGGAATTTAGGTACCAAAACGTCTGTCTCTTGCTTGGTAATCTCTAATTGCTCTTAAAAAATCAGTTTTTCTAAATTCCGGCCATAAACTGTCACAGAAATATAATTCGGAATATGATGATTGCCATAGTAAGAAACCACTTAATCTTTCCTCACCACTAGTACGGATTATTAAATTAGGATCCTCAAGTCCTCCTGTATAAAGGTTTTTACCAATTATCTCTTCATTAACATCATCGATGGATAGTTTACCTTCTTCAATTTCTTTATACACTTTTTTAACAGCATCGACAATCTCAAGTCTGCCGTCATATCCAATTGCTAAGTTGAATAATCTGTCTTTATAATCCTTGGTTGATTCCTCAGCTTCCTTTATTGCATCTTTAACATCATCCGGTAAAAGGTCGGTTCTTCCAACAACTTGAACTTTCACATGATTTCTATGTATTTTTTCATTAGTAGTTAATCTTTTAAAGTTTTTAACAAATAAATCCATTAATCCGTCTACTTCATGTTTTGATCTATTAAAATTCTCAGTAGAAAAAGCATAAACGGTAATAATTTTAATGCCTAAATCGATAGTCCAGTCTAACACTTTTTCTAATGTATCTACTCCTTTTTCATGCCCTTTGATTACATCCATATTTCCCTGAATTTTGCTGTATCTACGATTGCCATCCATTATAATAGCAATATGCTTGGGCATTTTATTAGGGTCTAAGTGTTTCATAATATACCATTCGTATATTCTATAAAAAAATTGAGCCACCATTTTATCCCTTTTTTTCTCTTTTTAAATTTGAATAAATATTTTAATTCCCCAAAAAATATATCAAATTTTCATAAATTTATATTATAATAATATATTTATTTATTTATTTTATAATATAGTTAACTACTGATTTATAAATTAAATGTTTAGTTTTAAAAAATATTTTTTTTTTAAAAAAAAAGGAAGTAGATTAAGATATTAGTTTTCTTTTTTATTTTCCGCAAGCCGAGCTGCAAATTTAAGAATCCTTACATATCCCTCTGTTGTCTGATCTCTACTTGTATCAATATAAAAATCATCTATTCCCAAGGTTATACCGCCATAACTAGGCCAATTACATAATAAAACCAAAATTCTAAATATATAATTTCCAATAATTCCATTAGGTGCTAACAGAATATTATTATTCTCTTTAATTGCTTTTTCAATGAGAATATAATAATTTTTAATTGTTGTGTTATTGAATCTTTCATCCTTTGAAAATTCAGATTTTAACCTTTTCTCAATTAATTGGCTTTCTTTTAAGGTTTTATCTATTTCTTTTGTACGATTAAAATCATCACTTCTTCCACCTGAGAGTATTGCTATTTTTGGTTCTTTGTTGATTTTAAGTAGAAATTCACATCCCTGTTCTACAAGTGTAATCTTATCTTCAATACTTTGACCTTCATCAATGCCGACAGGTAGAATTAAAAATTCATGGTCTTTAGAATGAATATATGTTCCACGGTTAATTTTTAAGGAGGGATTCTCAGATTTTAAACTTTTAATAACATTAGAGGCAGCAAGGGATCCCCTTATAACTGCATCAACATCCTTATTTTTAATAGCATCAATTAATTCCCTTTCATTTTCTACAAGATTGACCTCAATATTGTCATCTTGGTTTACAATTTCAGATGCTTTAATTATATTTCTGTTTTTTCCTAAACCTGCTGTAATCTTTATCATTATGTTATTATTATTTGAATAAATTAATAAATATATTTATTAATAAGTTAATTTCTTAAGTCTTGAAAGTATATCAGTGATTTTTTCTAGTTTATTCTATTTTATTTAATTTTCAGTTGACTTTTGAATTTTTTTTAATTCAATTCTATTAAATTTCTTTATTTATTTTAATAAAAAACTCTTATAAGGGTTTATATTCAAGTTTAACTAAATTTATTCCTTTTTTTTATTTAAATTTATAGATTAAATATTTTAATAAGATTTTCATTTTTTTATAATTATTTATTTAATATTTTATATTATAACAATGTTATTTATAAGAAAATCCATTAATATTATATGTTAAAAAAAATATATAATCTATAGAATTAAATTATTTAAGGAATATATCTAATTTTTTATAAATTTAGATTATTATAGATAATTTGAATCTATAATTAAAGTGAGTTTTATGAGACGAACAAAGAAGTTGGTTATTGCAATTCTATTTGTAATACTTGTAGGATTGGTTGCAAATTATGCAGGTACTTATATATATCATGTGGGTACCTCACAAGGAGAGTTAGCACAAGGAGATAAAAACATATTGATTTGTGCAATTGATGAAAGCGAAAAACGTCCAGGAATGGGGGCATGTGATATGGCTTTCATTGTTCATTTACATAATGGTTCAATTGTTAATTACACAGCTGTATATCCACATGGTATGACTCACCCAACTAAAGCAGAGCCAGCAGAAGCTCAAGCTCAAGGAGCAGGTTCTAAACTCCTACTTCATGATTCTTTCTGGGAAAATAATACAGATCAATCAATGCAGAATGCTAAAGAGATTGTAGAGTATAATACTAATGTTTCAATAGATGCTGTTGTTGCTGTGAATAGTGAAGCTATGACTGCGATAATTGATTCAGCAGGACCTTTAGTTGTTGATGGTAAAACTATTAATAGTAGTGCTATCGATGTTGTTCGTGAAGAGCAATACACTAATAAAAACTCTAGGGGAAGCTCTGTAATGATGTTAGTTAAAGCTGTTGCTAATGCAACAAATGATCCTGGTAAAAAAATGAATATGGTTAACACAGCTTTGAATCAATATAATAAAGGAAATATAGTAATGACTCCTAAAGGTGCATTTACTAGTTTATTATATACCAAAGGAATAAATGCATTATTATAAATAATGTATTTTTCTTTTTTTATTATTAACTCTCTTTAAATAATTTAATTTCATTATTCTTTTTTTTATTTAATATTTTCAATGTTTTAAACTCCTTTTAAAAGTAAATGTTCTTCTTTTATAAAAAAATTTTATTGATTTTTAAGTAATTAGAAATATTTTTAAAATTAGTGGTTTTCATTTAATTATTTAAAAAGATTCAATAATATAATAATATATAATTATTAAAAATTACATAGTATAATTATAATAAATTAATTAAACCAATTAAACTTATTTTAAATTATTATTAAATGATTAGTGATATAATGGATGTAATTAAGTATGATGATAGTCAACTTGAAGATATTATAAAAAGATCTGAAGAAGATGTTAATAATGTTCTTGGTACTGTAAGTGATATCTTGGTTGATATTAAAGAAAATAAAGACAAAGCTATCTTAGGTTACACTGAAAAATTCGATGGTGTTAAACTAGGTGATATGAAGGTTTCTAAAGAGGAAATTGAAGAGGCTTATAATAATATTGATGATGATCTTATAGATGCTCTAAAAAGTGCGTCAGCCAATATTGAAAAATTCCATAAGGCTGAAATTCCAAAAGAATGGGATATGGAAGTAATTGATGGGATTAAAGCAGGCCAAATCATAAGACCCCTTGAAACCGTTGGTTGTTATATTCCCGGTGGAAGGGCTGCATACCCCTCAACTATTTTAATGACTGTAATTCCTGCTAAGATTGCAGGTGTTAAAAAGATTGTTTGTTGTACACCCCCTGGAAAGGACGGTAAAGTTATGGATGCAATTTTAGTTGCAAGTGATATTGCAGGAGCAGATGAAATATATAAGGTTGGTGGAGCACAGGCTATTGGTGCAATGGCATATGGTTCAGAAACTGTTCCCAAAGTCGATAAGATAGTAGGCCCTGGAAATATATTTGTAACAGCCGCTAAAAAATTGGTTTATGGAAATGTGGATATTGAATTTCCGGCAGGTCCGTCAGAGTTGCTTATATTGGCTGATGAAACTGATGATGCGGAATTTATTGCATATGATTTCTTATCACAAGCAGAACATGATCCCAATGCAGCTTGTATATTTGTAACACCTAATGAAGAATTAGCAGATGAGGTAGCAGTTGAAATTGATAAGAAAACTAAAGAGGCAGTACGCCGTGAGATTATTGAATCATCTATTGAAAAAAGGGGAAGGATTGTACTTGTTAAAGATTTAGATGAGGGAATATATCTAACAAATAAATATGCTCCGGAGCATTTAATTATTTCAACTAAGGATAATGATTACACATTAAGTAAAATAAACAATGCAGGTTCCATATTTTTAGGTAATTATTCACCTGTGGCATGTGGGGATTATGGTTCTGGAACAAACCATGTACTTCCAACTGGTGGTGGTGCAAGAATGTATTCCGGATTATCTACTGAGGATTTCCTTAAAAAACCTACTGTACAGGAAGTTTCAAAAGAAGGTTTGAATGTTCTTAAAGAGACTATTATTCCTATTGCAGAATATGAAGGTTTCTTTGCACATGCTGACTCTGTAAAGGTAAGATTTAGGGAAGATAAAAACTAGTTATTCTTAATTATTTAAGGTGATATTATGCCATCTAACTCAGAGAATATACTTGAGCAGATAGAGGAGATTTCAGAAAAAATCACTGAAACAAATAAGTTTACAAGATCTCAGAAAGGACTTGTTGATGACATTACAAGAGCGATTGAATATGAGGAAGAAAATGAATTTGAAAATTTAATCTCCAATGTTGAAGATGATGATGTTTTCATTAAAACCTCAGAGGATTATAAAAAGATTAAGAATGATTTAGATAAACTTAATAAACTTAATCTTGAACAGGTTAAGGTTTTAAATGAGATTAAAGGTCTTATCTTAAAGAGTTTAAACTAAAATTCATTATAATTCTATTTTTTTTTAAAATTTTTTATTAAGATATCTTTTTTATTTTATCATATTTTAAGTATTTATTTAATGTATGAATTTGGGTTTTGGTCAAATCTTAAGGAGAAATAGTATTAGGGTTTAAAATCTTTTATTTTTCAAACTTGATATTTTAAAAAAAGAGTAGATAATTGATTACAATTATCTAATAAAATTGGTTCTTACTTCTTTTTCATGTTCTGGTTTTTCAACTTTATCAAAAGCATTTAACATCCAAGCCATGTTTCTTGCAAGTGTTCTCATGGTTTGAACTCCTTCCTTATCCTGTCTAACCTCTTCAGGGGTGTTACCATGAACAGCATTCCAGTATTGACTTGGTACAATTGGCATGTTTCTAATAGTAAAGTATTTATTTAATCTATCAAAACTTGCAGTTGAACCTGAACGTCTACAACTTACAATACCCGCTCCAGGTTTATTTGCAAATTTGCCTAAATCATGGTAGAAAACCCTATCAAGTATTGCACATAATGCACCATTAGGCCCTGCAAAGTAAACTGGTGAGCCTACAATAATTCCATCACATTCAAGTAATGCTTTCTTAATATCATTAGTACAATCATCTGTAAAGTTACACAATCCGTCTTCAAGGCATTTTTCACATGCAACACAACCACGGACCTGTCTGTTTCTAATCCAGATTTTTTCAGTATCAATATCATATTTGGCTAGCTCTTCACTAATGATTGTTAAAGCTTCATTTGTACATCCATCCCTATGTGGACTTCCATTTACAAGTAATACCTTCATATTATCACCTAAAATCTAAAAATATATAAATTTAAAATTCTTTTTTATATAATTATATATTTATATTTATGAATATTTAAAATTTTTAACATTTTAAATCGATTGAAAGCATTATTAAAATATAAAGTTTATTAATTAAAAATTATATAAATACTGATGTATGAAATACTTCTTAAAAAATTATTGAAATTTTAAATCTTAAATTTGTTTGAAACAATAATTAAGCTATTTTGTTTATAGAAAGAGATTTTTATTAAATATAATTTTTTATATTTCTTACTCTTATTATTTTTTTTATTATAGAGGTGAATTAAGTGGAATACTTATTAAGAGACTTAAGAAGAACTCATTATACTAAAGATGTTACCACTGATGTAATAGGTCAGGATGTAACTATTATGGGATGGGTTCATGAAATTCGTGATTTAGGTGGAATTATTTTCTTACTTATTCGTGATTTCAAAGGTATGATACAGGTTACTGCACCTAGTAAAAAAGTATCTGCTGAAATCTTGGAAGATATTAGAGCTCTTAGAAAAGAATCAGTAGTTGCAGTTAAAGGTACTGTACAAGACTCTAATAAAGCACCAAATGGTGTAGAAATTATACCATCCGAAATTACAGTATTAAATATGGCTGATCAACCATTGCCAATGGATCCAACTGAAAAGGTTAAAGCTGAAATCGATACTAGATTAAATTCCAGATTCTTAGATTTAAGAAAACCTGGTGTAAGTGCAATATTTAAGATTAAAAATCAAATGTTTAAATCTGTACGTGAATACTTTGCAGATAATGATATAATTGAGATTCATACTCCTAAACTTGTAGCATCAGCTACTGAAGGAGGAACTGAACTTTTCCCAATTACTTATTTTGAAAGAGAGGCATTCTTAGGACAATCACCACAATTATACAAACAAATGATGATGTCTGCTGGATTTGATAAAGTATTTGAAATTGGTCAAATATTCAGGGCAGAAGAGCATGATACTCTAAGACATTTAAACGAGGCAATTTCTATAGATATGGAAGCATCTTTCATGGATGATGAAGATGTAATGAAAATGTTAAATGAAATGTTAGTTAAAGTTATTGCTGATGTAAATGAATATCGCTCTGAGGAATTAAATACTTTAGAACATAAAATAGAGGTACCTCAAGGTAAGTTTGAAGTAATCGATTATGATGAAGCTGTGGACCTTGTTAACTCCCGTGGAGTTGAAATGGAATATGGTGAGGATTTATCCCGTGAAGGTGAAAAGGTTTTAGGAGATGCAATGGATGATTTCTATTTCTTAACCGGATGGCCTACTGCAATTAAACCATTCTATGTAATGCCTTATGAAAACAAACCTGAAAAATCCCATGCTTTCGATTTAATGTATAAGAATCTTGAATTATCTTCAGGAGCAACCCGTATCCACCAATATGATCTTTTACTTAATCAATTAATAGCTAAAGATTTAAATCCTGAATCATTTGAAGCATACTTAAAGGCATTTAAATATGGTATGCCTCCTCACGCAGGATGGGGTCTTGGTGCAGACAGAGTAAACATGGTTTTAACTGGTGTTGAAAACATTAGGGAAACTGTACTCTTCCCAAGAGACAGACATCGATTAACTCCTTAGGTTTAAAACCTAAGGTTTATTTTTTACTATTTTTTATTATTTTTATTTTTCAATTTAGTCTTGCTGTTTTTTTAGTGTAATCTTTAATGTAATTGCTGTTTTATGAATCTTTTCACTTTTTAGAGGAACCTGTTTTTATATTATAAACTCTAATTTTTAAATTATGTTTTAATATTATGAGGAACATAGTAATCTTATGGTCTATGATATTGTTATTATTGGGGGAGGAGCTAGTGGGATGATGTGTGCAATTAGTGCTGCTCAAACATCACCTGGAACTAATATAGTTCTTCTTGAGAAAAATGATCGATTAGGTCGTAAATTAGCTATTACTGGTCATGGACGTTGTAATATAACAAACTCCGCTCCCCTTAGAGAAACTCTTAACAAATATGGCAAGAAGGAAAGTAAATTCTTAAAACACTCTTTTTACAATTTAAAAAATGAGGATTTACTTAATATTTTTAGAGAAAAAGGTTTGGAGTTTAAAGTTGAGGGGAATAATAGGGTTTTTCCAATAACTGAAAAATCACAGTCAGTAATAAATGTATTAAAATCATATTTATCTGATTTAAATGTGGAAATCAAATTAAACTTTGATGTTGAATCTGTTGAAAAGGATTCTGATTTATTTTTAATTAAATCCAAGGATAATGTTATTAAATCTAGAAGTCTTGTTTTAGCTACTGGCGGTCTAACCTATCCGAATACCGGCTCAACAGGTGATGGTTATAGATTTGCAAGTAATTTATCACACCATATATCTGCAATAAAACCTGCTGCCTGTGGTTTTATAATCAATGATAATAATTTAATCAAGCTTAAAGGATTAAGCTTTGAAAATTTAAAGGTATCTTTTAGGGATATGTCCGGTAAAAATATTGAAAGATGTGGGGATATGCTTATATCTCATAATGGTCTTACAGGACCTGTAATAATTAATCTTAGTAATGAACTTATGAATAATCAGGATTTTGATATGTTGAATGGTATTAAAGACTTTAAAAAAACTGATATCTTCATTGATTTTGCTCCGGATTCAAACAGGGAAGAGCTTAAAAATGGTATAATCAATACCCAAGATAATAAGAAAGAGATACATAATTATTTAAATAATTATCTTCCAAATAATTTCTCCAAATACTTTTTGGATACTATTGGTGTGGATAGAACAGTAACTTTAAGTAATTTATCAAAAAAGGATAGAAATAAAATAATTGAAGGATTGAAAAGTTTTAAATTAACTGTTGATAATATAGCTATTAAAAGTGCATATATTACTCTTGGAGGTATTGAATTAGACGAGATTAATCCGAAAACTCTTGAATCTAAATTGGTTGATGGTTTATATTTTGCAGGGGAAATCTTAGATGTCTGTGGACCGACTGGAGGATATAATTTAATGATTGCATTTACAACTGCCTATCTTGCAGGCCAATCAGTAGCCAGATCAGTAAATTCTTAGTTAAGATTTTAAGTGTTTTTTTTAAATTTTTATAAACTAAATATTATGGCAATTATCTAATTTAATAATTTAATTAATTATAAAAACTAATAGAACATATATAATTATATTATATAGGTGAAATAATGGAAACTTATGCAATAGAATATATTTTTAATCATATTCACAGATTATACTCAGAAAATCCAAAAGGAGATTATGGTTATATAAAAATATATCTTAAAAGTAAAATGAGTATTAAAACTCATATTAAAGATATAGTATATGATGAACTAGATAAAGGAATTATTTTTATTAAATATGAGAATAATGAAGAATTCGGGGAATTTATTTCAACTGAAGATATTATTAAAATTAGACATGTAAGTCCATGAAGATGTGATAATAATGTTTATGGGAGCATCTACAGATCAGGGTATGGATATAGCAACGAAAAGTAGGGATATTATACGTTCATTAATAGGTGATGATATTAAAGATTTAAATCCTGCAGAAAGGGATATTGTTGAACGTATTGTACATTCCACTGCAGATCCGGAATATGCTAAATTGGTATCAATTAGTCAGGATTTTGTTGAGGTTAGTCTTAAGTCCTTAAAAAAACATGAGGATATTCTAACTGATATCAATATGGTTAAAGCGGGAATTACCCAGTATGACGGTGAGGTATATTCCTATATTAAAGATGAGAATGTTAAAGAATATGCCAAAGATAAGGGTATTACAAGAGCGGCTGCCGCAATGGAGTATGCCGCAAAAGAAGGTTTTGAGGGTATAATTGTTATTGGTAATGCTCCAACTTCCTTATTTAAATCTATTGAACTTGTAGAATCTGGCAAGCTAAACGCAAGGTCTATAGTTGGTGTTCCTGTAGGATTCGTGAAGGCAGCTGATTCAAAGGAAGCCCTTTCAAAATCAAATATTCCTCATGTAATCACCCGTGGACCTAAAGGAGGTACACCAATTGCCGTTGCATGTGTAAACAGTTTAATTTCAACTTTAAAAAATGAGAATTATTATCAAAGATAGTTAGTTTGTGATAAAATGATGACTTCAAAAGAAATGTTTATTATATCAAAAGATTATATTCCTGGAGGGGTTTCATCTCCAGTAAGAGCATATGAACCTTATCCTTTCTTTGTTAAAAAGGGACATGGTTCTAGAATTTATGATGTGGATGGAAACGAATATATTGACCATTGTCTTGCATATGGGCCATTAGTTCTAGGTCATGCAAATGAGAAAATCACCCATACAATTTCACATCAATTAAAATTAGGTACCGCATATGGGGCACCAACCGAAGCCGAGATTAAACTTGCAAAAGAAGTTGTAAATAGGGTTCCATGTGCTGAAATGGTAAGATTCTGTAATTCCGGTACAGAAGCAACAATGGGGGCAATTAGACTTGCAAGAGGTTTTACAGGTAAAAATAAAATAATCAAATTTGAGGGAACTTATCATGGTGCTCATGATTATGTACTTGTAAAATCCGGTTCCGGTGGAGCTTGTCTTCCAGATTCAATAGGTATTCCTAAAGAAACTACTGAGAATACAATTTCCTGCCCATTTAATGATGAGGATGCATTAACCAAGCTTATAATGGATAATAAAGATGATATTGCAGCAGTTATTATTGAACCTGTAATGGGCAATATAGGTTGTGTAGCTCCTGATGAAGGATACTTGGATTTTGTCCGTGAAATTACAAAAGACCATGATATTCTATTAATCTTTGATGAGGTAATTACCGGTTTTAGATTATCCCGTGGTGGAGCTCAGGAATACTTTGATATTTTACCTGATCTTGTAACCTTTGGTAAGATTCTAGGTGGGGGTTTTCCAGTAGGTGCAATTGCAGGACGTAAGGATATAATGGAAATGTTGGCTCCTAATGGTCCTGTTTATCAGGCAGGTACTTTCAGTGGTAATCCAATTACAATTAACGCAGGTCTTGCAACTATGGAACAGTTAACTTATGATTTCTATAATAAGTTAAATGCTAAAGGCCAATATTTAAGGGAATCTATTAATGATATTGTAGAAGATTTGGATTTAGATATTCAGCCTGTTGGTTTAAGTTCAATGTTTCAAATTTACTTTACACCTAATGAGGTCCATAATTATGCAGATGCACAAACTGCAGATAAGGACCGTTTCCTTGTATACTTTAGGCAATTACTTAAAAACAATGTATTTATACCACCAAGTCAATTTGAATGTAATTTTATATCTATTAAACATACAGAAGACGACTTGGATAAAACGGCAGATGCAATTGAGAATGCTTTAAGAGTTGCATGGGATTTGCCTGTAGAAGATGATGATTAAATAATAAAATCTTTTAATTTTTTATTTATCTTTTAATCTTGACTTTTTTTTATTTATTTAGATTGTATTTTGTTTCTTTATTTTCGCTTTGACTATTTTTTTTTATTGAGTTTGTATTTTATTTCTTTATTCCTATTTTAACTCCTTTTTTATTACAATCAATATTTTTTTAGGATAATCCTATCTTTATTGTTAAAATTTTAATACAATTATTCATCATAGTATTTTTTATAAAAATTTTTTTAACTTAGGTTTATTTTTATAAATTATATTTTAGAAAATATTTGTGATTTGGTTATTTTATTAAAAGTTTATTGTATTATTTATTTGTTCATTTTCATGTTTCTGATTCTAATTAGTTAATTGTTTAAAAATATACATAACCTTTATTAATATTAAAATAAATAATATTAATGTAAAATTAATGAGTACATATATTATAATTTAAAAATAAGATTAGTGTATAAAATTAATATTTATCCAAGTTAATAATTTATATAAATTTCATATAATGGAAAATATCATTTATATAAATCTATTAATTCAAATAATTTATAAATAATAATTAAAATTTAAAAGGTACATAAATTGTATTTTTAAATACTTTCAATTGTTATTTAATGAGTTTATCATTATTAAAATGGCAATCTTTGATTGTTATTTTTAATATACATATAATTTTGGGAAGGGTTTTTTATGTATAAGGATGAAATGATACAAATGCATCAATTTTTAGTTTATGTATTAAAGTACTTAGCAGAAAATGATGAAATTAAAAACGATTGTAGTGAATATATTGCATTAAACATTAGTCCGCATCATATTCACAGGACTAAAGCAGAACACAAACATGCAATATTTGTATTGGCTAATACAATATCTAAAGTAATATTAAATAAAGATGAAAATTCAATTCCGCCAAATGTTACTAATGCTTTACAGGAATTGGTAAAAAGATCTGAAAATGATTTGGCTAAGGCTGAATCTAAATAGTTGATTATATCCTTTATTTATTTTTTTTACTTTTGATTTTTTATCTTTTTTTAATGTTTTCCTAAATCTTTTTAGGTTTTACTCTTAGTTTTTGCTTTTTAATAGATTATCTTTTTTAATGCTTTATTATTATCAATATATTTTAGTAATTTTTATCATTTATTAAATTTAATTATTTTATAACTGTTTTTTAGAATAATCGAGAATTATAACATTTTCTTTTACTTTTTGCTGTTTATATAGTATGGGAAATGTATTTCTAATAAACAGTTTTTTAATTTTTATAGAATTCTGTAAACATATCCATTTCAGTAAAATAATTCTTTATTTGTTTTTTATTTTTTTTCAGGTTTTTTTTTATTGTCTCATCATTAATCATTCTATTATTTTGATATTTTCTTATTTTCATGATACTAATTTATTTAAATGTGCTTCTAGAATATTATCGAAATAAACTTGTTTTATACAATTGATAAGGATACATTAGTTTTATTGTAAAATTTATAAACTTTTATTTCGAAACAATAAAATCTTTATTATAGATTAAATATAATATTAATATTATTCAATTTTTTTTAGGTTGGTTTTATTATGACTAGTATTCTATGTTTGGTTGATGGGGAACATTATCTTCCTGTTACAAAATCTGCTATTGTATCAATTAATGATATTGAAGACTTTGAAGTAATAGGTATGGTTTTTATTGGAGGAACTGAGAAACTAAAAACAGATAATCCCCAGGCATATTCTGAGGTGATGGGCTTTCCAGTTTATTTTGGTGAGGATGAAAATGAAATTCCATATGATTTAATTTGTAAAATGATTAAGAAATATAGTCCTGATATTGTAATGGACTTATCTGATGAACCAGTACTTGATTATTCTAAAAGGTTTAAGATAGCATGTAATGTTTTGTCTTTGGGATGTATATATGAGGGTCCTGATTTTAAGTTTGAGCCACCTACCTTTGATGATATTCTTGAAAAACCATCCCTTAAAATATTGGGTACAGGTAAAAGAATTGGTAAAACTGCAGTGAGTACTTATACCTCACGTTTAATAGCTAAAAATCAATATAATCCCTGTGTTGTAGCAATGGGTAGAGGGGGACCTGAGGTACCGGAAATTGTTCACGGTGATGAATTTGAAATAACCCCTGAATTTTTAATGGAACAATCCGAAAAGGGAGTTCACGCTGCAAGTGATCATTGGGAAGATGCATTGATGAGTAGGGTTTTAACTATTGGTTGTAGACGTTGTGGTGGTGGAATGTCTGGTGAGGTCTTCATGACTAACATGTTGGAAGGAGCTAAGATTGCAAATAAACAGGATAAAGATTTTCTAATATTTGAAGGTAGTGGAGCGGCTATACCTCCTATTAAAACAGATAAGAATATTGTACTTGTTGGGGCTAATCAGGATATAATTAATATTACAAATTTCTTTGGTCCATATAGGATTGGTTTAGGTGATTTGATTATTCTTACTATGTGTGAGGAGCCATTAACCCCACAGGTTAAAATAGATGAGATAATTGAGTTTATTCATGGTATCAAACCAGAAGTGGAAATCATTCCTACGGTCTTTAGACCGAAACCATTAAAATCTATTAAAGGTAAGAAAGTTCTTTTTGCAACCACTGCACCAAATGCCGTTAAGGATAAACTGGTGGAATACCTTGAAGGGGTTTATGAATGTGAGATTATAGGTACAACACCCTATTTATCCAACAGACCTTTACTTAAAAAAGATATTGGAAAGTATATAAATGATGTTGATTGTATGTTGACTGAACTTAAAGCTGCTGCAGTTGATGTTGCAACTAAAGAAGCTATTAATGCAGGTTTAGAAGTAGTTTACTGTGATAATATACCGATTGTAATAAAGGGTGATTATCCGAATCTGGATGAAGCTATTTTAAATCTTGTAGATTCTGCTATTTCAGATTTTAATGATAACTGATTGTTCAATTATTAATCTTGATGGTTTTATCGTTTTATAATTCAATTTTTTAAAAAAACTTATTATTTTTTTTATTTTAGTCAGAAATTATTGAATTCATTTTTTTATATAAATAAACTTTTAAATAGAAACTAGCTGTTTTTACCGTTTTCTTATAAAATCTTTAAAAAATTTACTCAATTATCAATTCTTAAAAAAAAGTAAATAGTTTTGTATGTTAAATTTATCTAAATTAATCATTATAAGATTGGAGTAATATGTCGAATAAATCATCTATCATAGTGTCTGATTCTAAATCTAAGAAATTTAATCCCTTTTCAGTAATTCCTCCAGGTGTACAAACAGTATTAATTAGATTATCACAATTATCTTCACTATTTAAACTATCTTTACTTAAAACTTCACTTGTTCCTATTAATGTTTTGAGAATTAAATATTTACACTCATCATAATCTAAATCGGAATTGTCAAATCCATATTCTGCAAACTTTTTAACAATTAAAGAAATGTAGGCTGGAGCACAACTTGTAAGTATGGTAGCTATTTCAATGTCCTTTTCTGATGGAAGAATTTTTACATATGAAAAATTATTAAACATATTCTCTAAACTTGTAGAATCAAGGAAATTAACTTTAGAATTATGAACTATTAAACTAATTCCCTTTTGTTTGTCACTTTCTGTAAAACTTGAGGATATGGTTGGGATAACTAAACTTACAGATCCGTCATATACCTCTTCAATATCTTCAAAGCTAACTCCTGCACAGGTATGAATCAAATGTTTGGATTCTAGATTTTCCTTAATTTCACTAATCACATTTAATAAATCATCGCTTTCAACGGATATGATTATTTTATCTGCCTTTTTAGAAAGCATTATGTTATCATCTGTAATTTCGATATCTGGATAATAGTTTTTTATTGCATCTAATTTCTTGATGTTTCTATTTGATATGATCAATTCATCTTCGTTAACAATATTGTTTTTTAGTAGATTTTCACTAATCATATTTCCAATATTTCCATATCCTATTATTCCAATCGTCATTATATCCCTTTTAAAATATTATTGTCTCTTAAATTTTATTTGATGTTTTGAATCTCTTTAATTCATCGGGAATTCAAATTCAATAGTTTTAGTTTTATTTTTATAATATCTGTTTAAGTATTTCTATTAAGAAATTTCTTCAATGTTTTAATAATCTATATCGAATGGTTCTGTAGTAACAATCTTAGGTAATTTGCCTATAGTACCAACTAACTGGCCAATAGTAATTAAAACTCCATCATAATAATCTTTATAGTCTTCGGCACTTTCAAGACCATTTGTCATTCCCTCCTCATCACTTTCGCCATATACATCATTAGCTATTCTTGTTGCAAGACCATCACAAATACTGGCTTTCGGACCTACAACAGTAACGGATTCCGAATTTCCAAAACTTATGGAATGTCCAACAGTTGCAGATGAGGTACAGATTCCAAGAGCTTTATCCCTTGCTTTTAATTTAAATCCAATATCCTTTATGGTATTTGAATAAATACCGCAAACCATAGGCTTATTATTGATAAGGGATATATCTCCCCCATTTTCCACAGAACTTAATTTTGTACCTTTATTTATAAGATAGTTTAAAGATAGTTCGGATATTGTGCCTGCTACAGTTGCCATAGGTCCCACATTACTTATTTTACTTGCATGATGCATACTATTGATGATACTTGAATTATCTTCTGGTTTTTCATCCAAAGGTTCAAGTCTATTTAGAAAATCGGGATTTGTATAGATATATCTTTTTAAATCTTTTCTTATTGTCCGAATATAATTTTCTAGATTATGATTTAAAATATCTGATATAAGTCTAATATGGGTTTCTTCAATATTTATATGTTGAATATTTTTTTTATTCATTTTAATCATTTTTTAAATTTAAGCTGATGGTTTATATTGGATTTAAGTTGTTTAAACATCTTAATCGTTTATTATTGCTTAATTGATTGGTTTATATTGGATTTAATTTGTTTAAACATTATTTTTTTGTATTATTATTGAATTTGAATTGTTTATTGATTCAAACTTATTTAAGCATTATTTAAAATATTAATTTAATTAAATAAATTCCTTTTGGATAAATCAAATTCTCTTTTTCTTGTTCTATCAATACTTTTATAAACTATTAGATTTTAATTATTAATTAATTTTATAATATTATTTTTAATTGATGGTGAAATAGAATATGAAAGCTTTTAAATTTCTTTTAAAAGATAGAGAATCAAAACCTCGTAATAAAGGTATAACTATGGTTTTGGATAAAGGATTAGGATATGAAACTGCTAAATGTTTAATGGAATTAGCAGGGGAATATGTGGACTATTTAAAATTTGGTTGGGGCACTACCGTTGTTCAGGATGAACATATCGTTAAAGCTAAAATTAAAATGTATAAAAAATATGATATTAAACCATATACTGGCGGAACATTATTTGAGCTAGCATATTTGAATAATAAGGTTCCTGAGTTTTTCGATGAGGCTAAAAGATTAGGTTTTGATACATTAGAAATATCTAATGGTTCTACCGAGTTGTCATATGATAAAAAATTAGATTATATTGAAGAGGCTGTAAGCAATGGTTTTCATGTTTTATCGGAGGTTGGTAAGAAAAATCCAGTTCTTGATAAGGACATCACCCTTGATGAGAGGATACAACATATGGAAAATGAATTAAATGCAGGTTCTAATAAAGTTATTGTTGAGGCAAGAGAAGGCGGAAAGAATATTGGAATATTTGATGAGGCAGGTAAAGCTAAAGATGATGAGATAGATTATATTATAAATAATATGTCTGATCCTGATAAGATTATATGGGAGGCTCCTCAAAAAGATCAACAGGTTTATTTTGTTTTAAAACTTGGTCGTGATGTTAATTTGGGAAATATTCCAACAGATGATATCATATCCCTTGAAACGATAAGATGTGGATTGAGGGGAGATACCTTAGGTAAATTCTAAAGAATTTATTTTCTCTTATTGTAAGTGCAACCTTACATTTTTTTAAATATTATTTTTGTTATTGTAAGTGTGACATTGCATTTTTTTTAAAATCTCATTTTCTCTTATTGTAAGTGTAACCTTACATTTTTTTAAAATCTTATTTTTATCTATTTTTTAATAAAACCCTTGAAAATCTATAAAACTTATAGATATGCTTATTTTGTTCATAATTTTTTAAAATGATTATATAATTAAATTGATTATTTGATAATAATCTCTATTTCATTGTTATAATTTTATGTTTAAATGATTTTTTAGTAATGTTAAGTTAACATTTTGGGCTAAAAAGTAATATTAAGCTTACATACGTGCTAAAAATCTTTATATACTTTGAAAAATTATTATTAACTATGTATTTTTTATTTTAGTATTTATTTGATTTTGTTTTAAAAATAAATATTAAAAGTTTAGGAGTGTATTTGCTTGGAGAGAACTATTGAAAATATTAATGAAAAGATTGAAAATGGTGATGTGCAAGTTTACTCAGCATCTGATTTTAAGGAATCTATCCGTAATGGTGATGTGCCTTCATTCGAGGAGGTTGATGTTGTAACTTGTGGAACCTGTGGTATAATGAGTGGTACATCTGCTATTTTTAACATTATTGTTTCAGAACCTGGTTCATTTAAAAAAGCCAATAAAATTTATTTAAATGGAATTCCTGCTCAAGTAGGTCCTTGTCCAAATGAATTATTAGGTTCCGTTGATTGTATTATAAATGGAACAGGCCGTAGTAAGAATGATATAAATTATGGTGGAGGTTTCTTATTTAATGATTTACTTAAAGGTAAAGATATTGAAGTAGAAGTTGAAACCTATGAAGGTAAAACTATTAGAACTACTACTAATTTAGATGAGATTGTAACTGCACATATGATAGGTACAAGAAATGCATTTAAAAATTATACTGCATTTGTTAATACCGGTGATAAACCTATCAATTCCATTTTTTATGCTAAGCCTATGGAATCTGGTTTTGATAAGATTTCATTTTCAGGTTGTGGAGATATAAACCCACTTCAAAATGATCCTAAGAGAAATGTCATTAAAATGGGGGCTAAAATTTTATTAAATGGTTCAGAAGGTTTAGTTTTAGGTTCCGGTACAAGGTCAAGTGATGAGGCACCAAATTTAATGTTGTCTGCTGATTTGAAAAAGATGGATCCCTATTATATAGGGGGTTTTATGACTGGTATGGGTCCTGAGGTATATGACTCTGTAGCTATTCCAATTCCTGTTTTAAATGAGGGGATATATGATAATTTACTTGTATTAAATGAAGATGTTCCTCTTAAGGTTGCAGATATTAAAGGAAGAAGCTATCACATTACTGATACCGATTATGGTCAAATGTGGAATGGTCACGACATTAACAGACCTAAATTTGATGAGGGTAAATGTATTGGATGTGACGTATGTGCTGTAGAGGAGAATTGTCCTACTAACTCCGTAAAACATATGATTCAAAATAATAAAATAATTGTTGAATTAGATAATGAAGCCTGTTTTGGTTGCGGAATATGTTCTACTTACTGTGTTGGAAATGTATTTGAGTTGGATACAGGTATGGCTAATTTAAACATTGATGGAGAGAATCACAGTGTTCATATCACTTCACGTCAATCAGATAGGTTAAGGGCTAATCACATAATCAATGATTTAGTTGATAGAATTAATGATGGTTCATTTAAATTTTCATATTAGTTATTTTCTGAGGTTATTTAATGGGAAATGAGTTTAAAGAAGGAACTTTGGATCTTGCAAATTTTATAATTGAGGATTTAAAGTTTACAGTTGGAGATAATCTTTTAAAATGTGTACAGTGTGGAATGTGTACCTCAACTTGCCCTGGTGCACAGCATTCTAATTATAATCCGAGAGATATGATAGAGAAAATACTCAAAGGTGAAACTTCTATTATTGATGATGAGGATCTTTGGTATTGTTTCTATTGTTATACTTGCCATAGTACTTGTCCAGTAGGTAATAGTCCATGTCAGGCTAATCAGGTATTAAGACAAATTAAGATATCCCGTGGAGAAGCTGATGCTCATTTAAGACCATTTTTAGGTTTTGGATATAGTTTTTTAAATAATGGAATTGGCGGAATTCCTTCAAATTTCTTTCCTGAAATGAGGGAAGATATAGGGGAAGATTGGTGGAATTTCAAATGTGACCTTGATGATATACGTGAAAATTTAGGTTTAGGACCTGTAATTCCTCCTAAGGAAACCATTGATGAGGTTTCCACTATTCTAAAACAGGCAGGTTTTGAAAAGAGATTGGAAGAAGTAAAAAGAATTAAAGATAATGAAAAGGTCGAAAAAAGCACTGAATGATTTTCAGTTTTTAAAATTATTTTAAACTTTAAGAGGGAGATTATGGTGGAGATTCCAGATAAGGACATTTTACTTTTTAAAAGTTGTCTTGTTAGTGTAGAGTATCCGGGTATAGAATCATCTACAAAATATGTATTTGATAAGATAGGTGTTGACTATCATATTGATAAGGGTCAAACCTGTTGTACCGGATTAGGTCATTATTCCGATGTATTTGATCAATTGTCAACCACTGTTAATGGTGCAAGACATTTTGCACTTGCAAAAAAATTAAATCGTCCTAATTTTGTAACAATGTGTGCAACTTGTTATGCAATTAATAAAAAGTGTGGAGAATTACTTAATACAGATGAGAATCTAAGGGATAAGGTTAATGATATTTTTGATAAATCTGGTTATGGTTGGATGAAGTATACTCAGGGGGATATTGTTCCTGAGGAAAACATATTCCATATTGTGGATATTTTTTACAGTAAACGAAGAGAAATTGCTGAAAATCTTGTATATGATCTTTCCGATATTGTTATGGCGACACATCATGGTTGTCATTACTATAAGGCACATTATAAAGAGGATATTACAAGTATTAGAAATCCCCATATTTTGGATGATGTAATACAATCTTTAGGTGTGAATACTATTGGTTGGTATGATTTTAAAAGAGCTACCTGTGGAAGTGGTATTTCACAGAGATTTGTACATAAGGAATCTTGTCTTGATGCAACTGAAGATAAGTTAAAATCTCTAAAAGATAATAATACAGATTTATTGGTCCATTTGTGTCCTAATTGTCAAGTACAATTTGATAGATACCAACCATATATTGATGAAACAAGGGATAAGAATTATGGTTTCGCACATTTAAATATTGCCCAGCTTGTAGCTTTGGCATTAGGTGGTGACCCATATAAAGTTTTAGGAATTCAAACTCATACATGTCCAGTTGAACCTATTATTAATAAATTAAAACCAATATCAAATAAAAGAAAGGAAGAAATTATTAAACAGCTTGATGAGAGAATTGAGTTTGAAAGCTCTCCGGAATATAATGTGGATATGGATCCAGAACCGTTTGTATTTACAGGTTAAAAAGGGGTGAAGTAATGGAGTCTAATGATTTAAAAATTGGTGTTTTTCTCTGTCATTGTGGGGGGAATATTTCAGATATAATAGATTTGGAAAGAGTGAAGGAATCTGTTGACGTAGATGTGATAGCCGAATTTACAAATTTATGTTCTATTAAAGGTCGTAAAATAATTAGGGATAATATTATTGGTGAAGATTTGGATAGGGTGGTGATAGCAGCATGTTCTCCAGAATCTCATGGAAAAACTTTTCAGGAATATATTCAGCCATTAAATCCTTTTTTAATGGATATGGCTAATATTCGTGAGCAATGTTCCTGGGTACATAGCACATGTTCAGATGAATTTAATCAAAAGGCAACTGATAAAGTTATTACTTTAATCAATGCTTCAATAGAAAAGGTTAAAAAATCTGAAGCCGTTGATCCAATTGTCGTTCAAACGCCTAATAGTGCTGCAGTTGTTGGTGGAGGTATTGCAGGAATGAGTGCAGCATTGTCACTTGGAAAACAAGGAATTAAAACATATTTGATAGAACAATCACCAAGTATCGGTGGACATATGGCTAAAATCGGTAAGGTTTTTTCACCAGTTAAGATTGCAGAGGAATGCGGTCTCTGTCTTTTAAATCCTGTTTTGAATGATGTTGTATGGAATGATAATATTGAAATTATGACAAATTCTAAAGTCATAAAGGCTACAAGACGTGGTGGTAGCTTTAACTTACTTATTGAAAATAAACCCCGTTATGTTGATGGTGACAAATGTATTTCATGTGGTGACTGTGCAGAGGTTTGCAGTCAAGAAATTCCCGATGATTGGAATGATGGATTAACATATAGGAAAGCTATTTACAAACCATTTTCCCAGTGTTATCCAGATAGTTATGTAATTGATATGGATAACTGTGATAAATGTGGGGATTGTAAACGTGAATGTTCAATGAATGCTATAAGTCTTAGAGGGGAGAAGGAGATTGTTCCATTGGAAGTAGGTTCTGTAATACTGGCTACTGGTCATGAATTGTTTGACCCTAATTTACGTCCTGACTATGCTTACTTCAGATATGATGATGTAATAACCCAAAGTGAACTTGGAAGAATATTAGGTGTTAACGGCCCTACAAAAGGTAAATTCCAGTGTTTGTCTGACGGTCACATACCAAAAACAGTGGTTATGGTCCAATGTGTAGGTTCAAGGGATGAAAAACCTAATTCTGTTAAGTATTGTTGTAAGGTAGGATGTATGGTAGCACTTAAGAATGCAAATATCATTAAACATAAACATCCAGATACCGATATTTATATTTGTTATACAGATATGCGTACTCCGGGAATGTTTGAAAAATATTACAAGCATGTACAAGCTAATGGAGTAAGATTAATTAGGGGTCGTCCTGGAGAAATTGGTAAAAGAGATGGCCATTTGGTTGTAAGAGTTGAAGATACTGTTAATAGGGAATTTAGAGAAATTGATACAGATATGGTAGTTTTAACTACAGGTTTGAAACCTTCTAAAGGAACGGAAGAGGTTGCAAAAATATTCGATGTGTCTGTTACAGAGGACGGTTTTATCAAAGAGGCAAATCCCAAAATTAAACCAGTTACAACCGATGTTCAAGGGGCGTTTGTGGCAGGTACTGCTCAAGATCCAAAAGATATTACTGAAAGTATTCTGCAAGCCACAGCAGCTGCAAGTAAGGTATCCGAGATTGTAAACAATGGTATAGAGGTTGAACCATTTATTGCGGATATTGATTACGAGATATGTGATCTATGTATGGACTGTATTGAGGTATGTAAATACAAATCAATTTCCGTATACAATGAAAAATTATATATTGATCCTATGAGTTGTTCCGGTTGTGGAAACTGTATTGCTAAATGTGATAAGGATGCAATTAGTATTAATGGTAATATTGATGAGATGATATTTGCAACTATTGATGGAATGTTAAAAAATAAAAAACCTGGTGAAAAGCGTATTTTGGCATTTCTTGATGATATTGGCTATACTTCTGCAGATAATATTGGAATTAACAGATTGTCCTATCCGGAGTCAATACATATTATAAAAGTTATATCAGTAAATAGGGTAATGCCTAAACACATTATATATGCTCTTAAAAATGGTGCTGACGGAATATTTATAGGGGAATATCCTGGAGACTTAATGTTTGATGAGATAAATCATAATATTCAAAAGATTAAAAATGAAATCAAATTAAATAATATGAATCCTGAAAGACTAGGATTTTCTAAGGTATATATCCCATATTTTTCAGGTCTTGCACGTAAATTTAGAGAGTTTGATGAAAAAATAGAAGAATTAAATCAGTTAGCTAAATAGTTTAGAAGATTAATCAAATATTGATTTATTTTTAAAATCTATTTTATATTGATTTCTTTTTTTATTTTTTATTGATTTTTGTTATATCGTTCGTTTTTTTATTTTCAGCTATTCTTTTAGTTTTGTTTTTATTTCTGTGTTTTAGCTATTTTTTGATTGCCTTATATTTTTATTGTTTATGGTGTTTTATTCTATTTGATTTTATTTTAATCGTTAATTATTAAATAGAATCATTTTTTTTAAAATGATTGCTAAATTGAATCATTCCTCTTTTAAAAATTAAATTTTATTTGTCATATTAACTTTTAAATTTGTTTCAATTTTATACTTATATAATATATAATAATATTATATAGTATCAAAAATTATTAGTAAAATTATTGAAAAATATTTGATTAAGTACTAGATATTAAAATTTTTTTAAATTCTTTTTTATGATATGATAACATGGCATTAATAAATACAACTTTTAAATCAATAGCATTAAGTAGAAATGTATCTTTTACTGCAGTTTTACCTGTAGATAATATGGATTATTTAAATGAAAGGAATAGATCATTAAAAGGACCATATAAAACTTTATATTTGCTTAATGGTTTATATGGCGATTGTACAGAATGGTTAACACATACTGATATTAAAAGAATTGCTGAGAGAAATAATCTTGCTGTTATAATGCCTAGTGGTGAGAATAGTTTTTACCGTAATCACATTGAAGACAATAGATTATTTTCTACCTATATTGGTGTGGAACTAGTAGATATTACACGGGATATGTTTAATTTATCTAATAAAAAAGAGGATACCTTTATTGGAGGATATTCGATGGGTGGTTATGGTGCTTTATATAATGGATTTAAATATAACAATAGATTTTCAAAGATTATAGCTCTTTCACCGGCTTTAATTTTGGAAAATAAATTTGATAAAGATAATAAATCTAGTTTTAAGTATAATCAAAATTTTTTTGAATGGTGTTTTGGTTCTTCCCAAAATATTGTAAAAACAGAGGCAAATCCTGAAGTTTTATTAAATAATCTAATTTATAATAATGAGTTTATACCGGATATCTATCTTGCATGTGGGGAAGATGATGATTTAATCGGTTCCTGCCGCAAATTTAAAGGATTTTTAGATGACAGCCATATTGATTTTAGATATAAGGAAGGTAAGGGTGGTCATGAATGGGATTATTGGAATGGATTAATGGATGATATTATTAAATGGTTAAATATAGAATACAAATAATTAAATTCATTTAAATTCTTTAAACTTAATTAAGTGTGTCATTAAAATCTTTACATTTAAGTAAATACTTCTTAAAAATTTTAAAAGAGATGTATATATTAACTTTAAAAAACAAGTTAAAAATTTAAAGGGTAGAATATTTAAATCTCATCCATAAATCTATCTCTTATCTCATCAGGGGATAAATCTATTACCGGAGCTTTTGTATTTCCCACTTCTACTTTATACTCTATAAAATAACATTTATTGCTTTCAAGAATATCCTTAAAGTTGATATCTTCAAAATTATATGCATTTTCAAAGCCAGAGTCTTTAGCTAATTTTACAAGATCTAAATCTTTTGCATATGTTTCCTGATTACCTGTTGAACCATAAGCCCCATTATTAATTACTATCCATATAAGATTGGAGGGTTGATATTTTCCAGCTGTAATCAATGAACCTAAATTCATAAGTAATGCGCCGTCACCATCAAGAACTACTACTTTTTTCTCTTGAGATAATGCAAGTCCAAGTCCAATTGATGAAACTAATCCCATGGAGCCTATCATATAGAAATTTCTTTTCCTGTCTCTTACTTGGTATAACTCTTTAGAGGGAACTCCAATATTTGCAACTACAAGTTCGTCGGTAATGTCTTTCATAATTTCTTTAATTGCATCAATACGTGTAGCCATTTTTATTCCTCCTCTAATTTCCAGTACTTAATTTCAAGAAGTATGCTAACAGGTTTACCTTCTTCTACAGCATCGTTCCATGAATTTTTAACAATATTATATGCTTCTGTAATTTTATATGGCTTATAATAATCTAAATTAAGTGATTCAAGAAGTTTTGGAGTAGCTTTACCCATTGGAACCTGACCAACTATGGATTCTCCCTTAGTTCCCCTATGGCTCATAATCATTACAAGTGGAAATGAATATAATTCATAGAGGGAACATAATGCATTTATACAGTTTCCAAGTCCTGAATTCTGCATTAAAATACATGTTCGTTTTCCTGCCATATATGCTCCTGCACAAATTCCAAGTCCTTCCTCTTCACGTGTTACAGGTATATGGGTAATTTCATTATCATTATCAATTAATTTTAACAATTCTTTTAAATTAGCGCACGGTACACTTACAATAAAGTTAATACCTGCACTTTTAATACCATTATAAATAGCTTCACTACTATTCATTTTATTCGACCATTGTTCTTTTTTTTTAGTTTTTATTTATGACTTAAATATTATTTAAATGAAATAACAAAATACTAATATATATAAATAAATATATTAATTATATATTTAAGAATTTTGAATTAATATTTCTGATTAATTTTATTTAAATGAAATATATTGATTTAATTTAAGGATAAAGGTGTTATAATGAAAGCAGATGCTGTAAAAATAGCAGATGGTGTATACTGGGTAGGTGCTCTCGATTGGGATGCTCGTGAATTCCACGGATATACCTTAAATGGTACAACCTACAATTGTTATCTTGTATTTGGTGATGATAAGATTGCTTTAATTGATAATGTATATGGCGGATTTTTCCCTCAACAATGGGCTAGAATCGAAGATGCCTTTGCTCAGGAAGGTAAAGATGAGATTCAGATAGATGTTGTTGTACAGAATCATATTGAAAATGATCATAGTACCACATTACCTACTATTGTGGATAAATTCCCTGATGTGGAAATTTATTGTACTCAAATTGCAATTCCTGGTCTTAAAAAACTTTTCCCAGTTTTAGAAGATAAGGAAATGAATCCTATTAAAACCGGTGATACCTTGGATATTGGTGGTAAATCATTTACTTTTATCAATGCTCCAATGCTTCACTGGACAGATAGTAACTTTACTTTATATAATGAAGAGGGAATTTTATTCTCCAATGATGCATTTGGTCAACATTATTGCAGTGGTAAAAGATATGATGTTGATGTGGATGCTAAAGAACTTGAAAATGTTGCAAAAAAATATTATGCGAATTTAATTACATTATCTTCACCTCTTGTAGTAAATAAAGTCAAAGAAATGGAAGATTTAGGTTTACTTCAAAAGGTAAAAATGATTGCTCCTTGTCATGGACAAATTTGGACAAATCCTCAGACTATTCTTGATCTATACACTAAATGGGCTACTGGTGATGCAGATGATAAGATTACAGTTATTTATGATACAATGCACCACTCAACTCAAAAACTAGCTCATCAAATAGCTGAGGGTATTATAAGTGAAGGTGTAGATGTCTCTATGCATTACTTAAAGGAGGACCATGAAAGTGATGTTGTAACCGATGTTTTGGATAGTAAAGCTATTTGTCTTGGTGTTCCAACAATGATGAATAATCCATATCCTAATGTTGGAAAACTCATTTACTACTTTAATTGTTTAAGTTTTGCAAATTGTGGAGTAAACAAAAAAGCTGTCACATTCTCATCTAAAGGATGGGGTGGGGGTGCTATTAAAAATCTTAATAGTGCTTTAGAAGAGGCAGGTTTCGATGTACTTGCTGATGATGTATTAGATGTTAAATTTTTACCAAATGAAAGTGAACTTGAAAAGGCTTATGAATTAGGTAAAAATATTGCAAAATTAATTAAAGAATAAATTTCTTTAATTATCTTTTTTTTAATATATTTTTTCTTAAAAATTATAATATATCTTATTTTTTTTAAATCCAAGATTTTATTTAGCTATTTATATCTATATTGAATTTTAACTTGTTTTAGGTGTTTTAATGGAATATGAGGAAATTATAAAAAAATTTGAATCATTAAGAAATGAAGAGAATATCAGAGGTCAGGAAAGATTTGGAATTAAATCTAGTAAATCATATGGTATTAGAATGCCTGAAATTAGAAAAATTGCAAAAGAAGTAGGTCATAATCATAATATTGCGGTTCAACTTTGGAATCAGGGTTATCACGAATCAAAAATTCTTGCTTTTATGGTTGAAGAAAAGGATAAATTTACAGAGGAACAATTAGATTCTTGGATTAAAGATTTTGATTCCTGGGATGTGGTAGATCAGGCTTGTATAAATTTTTTAAGACATGTCGATTTCGCAATTAATAAAATTCCCGAATGGGCAGAGTCTGATGAGGAATTCATTAAAAGAACAGCATTTTCACTTATAGCAGTACTTGCAGTTCATGAAAAAGGGGAATCTGATGATTATTTTAGGAAATATTATCCTTTAATAAAAGATGCCTCATGTGATAATCGTAATTTTGTAAAGAAATCAGTTAACTGGGCAATTCGCCAGATTGGTAAAAGGAATCTAGTTTTAAATCGTGAGGCTATTGATTTATCTAATGAAATATTAGAGAATAATTGTAAAGCTAGTAGATGGATTGGAAAGAATGCATTGAAAGAGCTTCAATCTGAAAAAGTTCAATCTAAATTGACATAAAATGGATTTTTTTTATATATTATAAATATTATGTATGAATCTTTTTTTTTGAAATTAATTTTTAAACTTTCTTAAAATGCTTATTTGATAATATAAAAATTTTTACTAAGTATTTAGCTAAATATAATATTGTTCAGTTCTTATTTTATTTTAAAATAAATTTATATTCAAGAAATTTTTAATTTTTTGCTATTTTTTCGAAAAGTTTTTATATAACCTTAAACCCACTATATAATAATAGACTATTTATATAGTTTTTTATTTTTAAAAATTTTATATTTATTATAATTTTATTAAAAATTTATTTTTAAATATTTTAGCTTAAAAGCTTATTGAATTATTATAATTAAGGTGATATGATGGCAAATAATGTGAATCAACCAATTTTCATCTTACCTCAAGGTAGTGAAAGATTCAAAGGTAGAGATGCACTTCATTTAAATATTAGAGCTGCAAAAGCATTGTCTAGTATAGTTAGAACTACTCTTGGACCTAAAGGCCAAGATAAAATGTTAGTTAATAAAAAATTAAATGATGTTATTGTAACTAATGATGGAGCTACCATATTAAGAGAAATGAGTATTACACAACCTGCAGCAAGAATGCTTGTAGATATTGCTATTAAACAAGAAGATGTAGTTGGAGATGGAACTACTTCCGTAGTTATTATTGCAGGGGAATTACTTGCACAAGCTCAAGAATTAATTGACAATGGAGTTCCAGCACCTATTGTATTAAAAGGTTATGAGGATGCTAAAAATAAAACTCTTGAGATTTTAGAGGATATTGCTATTGAAGCAGATGATGATGAAATACTTAAAAAGGTTGCAATGACTGCAATGACTGGTAAGGGTGCAGAATATGCTAAGGATCATCTTGCTGATATTGTTGTAAAAGCTTGTAGAAAAGTAACAGATGATGGAAAAGTATATAATAAACGTGTAAATACTCAAAGAATTAATGGTGGTTCAATTGATGATTCTGAAGTTGTAGATGGATTATTAGTTGATAATACACCTGTTGACCCTAATATGGAAACTGATATTAAGGATGCTAAAATTGCTCTTTTAAAATATCCTATTGAAGTTAGGGATTTAACAATGAATTCAAAAATTGATTTATCATCACCTTCCGCAATGAATGCTTTTCTTGAAAACGAGCAAGAAATTCTTAAAGATTTAGTTAAATGTGTAAAAGATTCAGGCGCTAATGTTTTAATGTGTCAAAAAGGTATAGATGATATGGCTGCACATTATCTTAAAGAGGCAGGTATTACAGCATTTAAACGTGTTAAGAATACTGATATGGATAGATTAGAACAAGCTACCGGTGGAAAAATTATTCTCGATGTTCAAGATTTAAAACCTGAACATCTAGGTCATGCTGGCCATATTTACACTGAGAAAATATTTGACCAGGAAGTTACCTTCTTTAAGGATCTAGAGGATTCTAAAGCATGTTCAATTATTTTAAGAGGTTCTACAAGATATGTCACTGGAGAGTTAGCTCTTGCTATGGATGACGCTATGGGTGTAGTATCTGCAACTATTGAAGATGGAGAGGTAGTTGTTGGTGGGGGAGCACCTGAGATAGAAATGGCTAGAAGACTTCGTGATTATAGTGAAACTGTTAGTGGTAAAGAACAATTAGCTATTAAAGGATTTGCAAAAGCTTTAGAAGTTGTTCCAAGAACTTTAGCTGAAAACGCAGGTTTGGATACAGTAAACATTATTGCTGAATTAATAGGCTCTCATGAAAACTCAAACACAATGGGTCTCGATGTTTATCAGGGTAAAGTTGTAGATATGTCTGATGAGGTAATTGAACCTATTAGAGTTAAAAAACAGGCTATTAATGCTGCAACTGAAGTATCTTCAATGATTATCCGTATTGATGATGTTGTTGCTGCTAAAAATGCGCTTAAACAAACTGGTCCTACTGATGATCCTGCAAGTCAAATAGCAGGTGTACCTGGTGCTGGTCAGTTAGGTGACGCAGGAATGCCACCGATGTAGAATCTTCTACATTTTTTATTTTTTATCTAAAAACCTTTTTTAATTTTTTCTAATTTTATTCTTTTTATCTATTTTTTTTTAATTTTAATTGATTTTTATTGTTTTTTTATTAAAGTTAATTGATTTTTTTTATTGATTTTTACTGTATTTTTTTTAATTTTAATTGATTTTTATTGTTTTTTTATTAAAGTTAATTGATTTTTTTTTATTGATTTTTACTGTATTTTTTTTAATTTCAATTGATTTTTCATGTTTTTTCATTGTTTTTTAGTGTATTTTTTTAAGGTTAATCGATTTTTTATTAAATTTAGTTGATTTTTTTATTGTTTTTTTAGTGTATTTTTTTTTAAGGTTAATCGATTTTTCATTAAATTTAGTTGATTTTTCTTATTTAATCTCATTAGTTTTTCTAAAATTTTTTCATGATTTTCCGCTGTATTTTTTCCAATTTTTTTACTATTTTTTTTAAAATTTTTACAATTTTTTTTCAATTTTCTATAAATTTATTAAAAAGGTTTAAAATGGGTTATTTTATGATTGTTCTATTAATTTTCTTTATTTTTTAATAAAAAAACTATATTTTTAATAATTTTAATATAAATAACCTTGTTTATATGCTATTTTAATATAAATACTTAATAAAAACTCATATTCAAATTTATGAATTTAGTTAACTTAATTTTTAAATTTTTTATTTATATGCTTTTTTTATTAAATTTGTTTATTATTATAGTTTTTTTATTAATTTCTAATATTTTTGCATTATTTTTATTGATTTACAATTAATTTAAGCTTGTTTTCTTAAAGAAAACATTTATATAAGATTTATGTTAAAAGTGTATATTGTACTAAGTCAAATCCAATATCTTGTAAAATTTTAAAAATTTTTAAGGAATTGTAATTTGATTTTTTATATATGTTTTTAAAATTTTTCTTGAATTGTGTTTGATTTTTTTAAGAGTGTTAAATACAAATTAGGAGGAGAAAAATTGTCGAAGACATTTAAATATTTTACCTTATTTATGGTACTGATGGTTTTTGTAACCTTAGGTGCTATAACTGCAGCTGATGTAAATGGTACAAATAGCACATCATCTGTATTATCAAATTCTGTAGTCGAAAATACAACAATGATCAGTGAAAATAATACTGTTGATAGTGTAGTTTCAAGTACAGATAATGGTACAATAAATGGTAGTGACTCTACCGTTGAAAGTACTGAAAAATATTATAATGCTTCTTTAACAGATTCAAATTCTAATATATTATCAAACCAAAATGGAACCATAGTAACCAATAATGATTATTATGGAGAAAGTAATTCAAACGTAACAAACGTTAGTTTAAGTGTTAATAATTCTGATATTGTTTCACAGTCATCAAATAGTACAATTATTTCAAATACAAGTTTAACTGGAAATAATTTAACTAAGATTTATGGTGATAGTCAGAAGTATAACGTAACTTTAGTTGACTCTGAAGGAAACCCAATAGCTAACCAAACTGTGTATTTCAATATAACTGGAAAAACTTATAATAGAACTACTGATGCAAACGGTATTGCAAGTATGGATATTCGTTTATCTCCTAGGACTGTTGCTATAGTTTACTTTTATAGAGGTAGTGAATACTATGCGGCATCAAGTGGTACTGGGAATATTGTAATATCTAAAAGCCAAAGTAATATTACCGTGGATAATGAAGTTTTTATTTATGGTAATGATAACCGTTTAAGGATAACTTTGTATGATAGTGAAGGTAATGTATTATCTGGTAAAAATGTTTCATTTTTTATTGTTGGTAAATATTATTACCGTGTAACTGATAGTAATGGTTCAGCAGCTCTTAATATTCGTTTAAAACAAGGTAATTATCCTTGTGTTATAAGATATGCTGGTGACAATCTATATAATGGAAGTTCCATATCTGAAAATGTTGTAGTTAAAAATAATGTAACTAGTCTTACACCAATTTCTAATAACATCACATATGGATCTAATTTCAGTGTTAAATTAACTGATGTATTCGGTAATCCTATTGTAGGTAAGGTAGTTTCAATTAAGGTTTGTGGAAAAACTTATAATAAAACTACTGATGCAAACGGTAATGCTAATTTGCTTATTAGATTAAACAACGGTAAATATAAAGTAGATTATTCTTATGTTGATAATAATACCAAGTTAACCTCATCAGGTTCTACTACCATTTCAGTTGTTAAGAACACAACTTCTATTAAGGGTAATGATGTTTATATGATTGTTAACTCTAATGGAAGTTTCTCAGTTAAATTAGTTGATTATAAAGGTAATCCTATTGAAGGTAAAACAGTTAGTTTTACTTTAAACAATGTTGTTTATAATGTAACTACCGATGCTAATGGTAATGCAAAATTAAACATTAAAAATCTTAATGTTGGTACCTATGTAGTTTATTATGAATTCAATAATGACAATATTTCAGCATTATCTTCAAATGGCACAAATAAAATATTTGTAGTTAAAAATGCTACAAGTCTTTCTGCTGCTAATTTAACTATGGATAAAGGTTCTGGAAAATACTTTACTGTTAAATTATTTGATCAGTTTGGTAATCCTATTGAAAATCAAGTGATTGTTATTACTATTGCAGGTAAAACCTATAATAAAACCACTGACTCTAATGGATCAGCAAAACTTCAGATAAACTTAAATTCCGGAGTTTATAATGTTACCTATAATTTTGCAGGTACATCAGCTTATCCTTCAAGTTCAGGAAATGCTACTGTTACTGTCAAAGATGTTCAAAAGAATAATAATACTTTTGGAGTTTATGTCTTTGGAGTTAATATGTACTCAGTAAACTTATCTGAACTTGCTTCAAATGGTTTTAAAAATATTTTCTTAAACTACTATGCGGTTGAGAAATATGGTACAAGTGCTGTTGAGCAATTTATTAAAAATGCTAGTTCTTATGGAATAAGTGTCCATATTTGGATGCAAGCATTTTATGAAGGAAGTTGGGTAAATCCAACTACAGCTGGTAGTTCATATACTAACAGCAAAATAGCTGAAGCTGTAAAATATGCAAACCTTATTGGTGTAGCAGGAATTCACTTAGATTATTTAAGATTCCCTGGTACAGCATACAAATATAAAAATGCTGCTCAATATATAACTAACTTTACTAGAGATTTAGTAAATGCAGTTAAAGCAGTTAATCCTAATATTATTGTATCAGCTGCACTAATGCCTGAGACCTCAGTTAATTCATACTATTATGGTCAAGATTCCGATGAGTTAGGTAAATACTTAGATATCATTATGCCTATGGCTTATAAAGGAAATTATGGTCAAAATAGTTCCTGGATTAAATCAGTAGCAACCTATTTCAAAAATCATTCTGGTAATGCAAAAGTATGGATTGTTCTTCAATCATATGTTTCTGATGATAATACTGCCAAATTAAGTAGTACTGCATTGAAAACCGATGCTCAGAATGCAATGAACGGTGGCGCTGATGGAGTAGTGTCCTTTAGATATGCTTTAACAAATTTATTTAATGCTAGCTCATTAAGTAATAGTAGTAACAACAATAATAGTAATAATAATGGTAACAATTCAACTAGCTATGTGACTATTGCTCAGGTAATGGATGCGGCTAAAACTGTTGATTCATATTATGCTAAGAACAATAAACTTCCAACCACTGTGAAAATAGGATCTTATACCTGTACTATGAGTCAATTCTTATATTATGAGTCTTTGGCTATAGTTTATCTTTCACAGGGTAAGGGAACAAGTACAACATTGAATGTTCTTAATGTTACTGTAAGTGAACCTGGAAATCCAACTGGTGATTCATTAAATGGAAGTAAATTAGGTAAAGCGGATTATGTTGATTCTGCTAATAGGACTTATAAGTTCATCTTGAATTATGGTCAAGGTCCTAACTATTCAACTACATCTATTGGTAAGGTTGAATATTCATTATTAGTTGAGACATTTAGTCAAGTATTAACTAAATATTCAAGTAGTAAATCCTTACCTAGTTCAGTTACTATTGGTGTTACAAATAGTTCATCTAACAATTCCAGTAACACAAATTCAAGTTCTAAGACAGTTACTATTGCTCAGGTAATGGATGCGGCTAAAACTGTTGATTCATATTATGCTAAGAACAATAAACTTCCAACCACTGTGAAAATAGGATCTTATACCTGTACTATGAGTCAATTCTTATATTATGAGTCTTTGGCTATAGTTTATCTTTCACAGGGTAAGGGAACAAGTACAACATTGAATGTTCTTAATGTTACTGTAAGTGAACCTGGAAATCCAACTGGTGATTCATTAAATGGAAGTAAATTAGGTAAAGCGGATTATGTTGATTCTGCTAATAGGACTTATAAGTTCATCTTGAATTATGGTCAAGGTCCTAACTATTCAACTACATCTATTGGTAAGGTTGAATATTCATTATTAGTTGAGACATTTAGTCAAGTATTAACTAAATATTCAAGTAGTAAATCCTTACCTAGTTCAGTTACTATTGGTGTTACAAATAGTTCATCTAACAATTCCAGTAACACAAATTCAAGTTCTAAGACAGTTACTATTGCACAGGTTATTACTGCAGCTAATACTGTTAAATCATATTATGCAAGTAATAGTAAACTTCCATCAACAGTTAAGGTTGGATCTTATACCTGTACTATGAGTCAATTCTTATATTATGAGTCTTTGGCTATAGTTTATCTTTCACAAGGTAAGGGAACAAGTACAACATTAAATGTTCTTAATATTACTGTAAGTGAACCTGGAAATCCAACTGGTGATTCTATATCAAGTAGTAATTTAAACAAGGACGGTTATGTTGATTCTGCAAATAGAACTTATAAGTTCATTTTGAATTATGAACAAGGGCCTAACTATTCAACTACTACTGTTGGTAAAGTTCAATATGAAAACTTGATTGAGGCATTTAGCCGTGTATTAAGTTATTATGGTAGTAACAGTCAATTACCTAATTATGTTACAATCAATACTGCTTCAAGTAATACTGCTAATACTTCTTCAATTTCATCATTAGCTACTAGTATTACTTCCGGTTTAACCAGTGATTACGATAAAGCTAACGCTTTATTTAAATGGGTAAGAGATAATATTTTATATGATTATTATTACAATTCCCAACAAGGTGCAGAAAAAACACTTAAAATTAAAAGTGGAAACTGTTGTGATCAATCCAATTTATATGTTGCTTTGTGTCGTTCAGTTGGCTTAACTGTTCGTTACGTACATGGATACTGTCATTTCTCTGATGGTTGGTATGGTCACGTTTGGACTGAAGTATATGTAAATGGTAAATGGTATAGTGCAGATTGTGTTTCAACTAGAAACACTTTCGGTGTAATTAATAATTGGAATACCGCTACTGCTACTATATACAATAGATATACTAATTTACCATTCTAGGGTAAAATTAAACAGATTAAAGAATTTATTTAAGAAAAGGTTTATTTTTTCCTTTTCTTTGAGAGGTTTTAAAATTTTCCTCTCTTTATTTTTTTCTTTTTTTTTTTAAACTTTTTTCATCATTCCGATTTTTTATTTATTTTGTTTTTTGTTATTTTCACTAGTTTTTTCTTAGATTTTTTTCCATTGGAATATCTTTTCTTGTTTCTTATTGTTTTAATCTTTTTTTAATTATTTTCAATTATAATTTATTAAAATTAAGTAAAGTATATAAAAGTAAAAAATACAATATGAATATGGAAAATTTTAAGTGGGAAAACATTTTAATAAGATTTTTAGTTAAACTAAAACTTTTTATATAAATTCATAATAAATTATTATTAACTTAATGTTGAGGTTAAGCAATGGCAAAAAAACCAATTAGTGAAAATATAGAGGAATATTTGGAAACTTTATATAGGCAATCCTGTTTAACAGATCACGTTTCTACAAACACATTGGCTAAAGAGTTAGGCGTTGCACCTGGAAGTGTAACTCAAATGCTTAAAAAATTGGAGGGTTTGGGATATATTAATTATATTCCTTATAAAGGAGCTCGTTTAACTAAAGAGGGTAGTAAAATCGCTCAAAAAATTACTAGAAAACACAGAATTTTAGAGTTATTCCTTAGAAACGATTTAAAAATCAAACCTGAAAATGTTCACGAACAAGCATGTGAAATGGAACATTCATTATCTGATGAGGCGGAAAGAGCTTTATGTCAAAGGTTACACCAACCTGATGTATGTCCTGAGGGAAGTCTTATCCCTGCATGTGATTATGACTTTGAAAACTGTGAAGATTGTATGGATTATGATTTGGATATAGATAATAAACAGTTAAGAAAATATAATCTTCTTTCATTGACTCAGATTAGGGAAGGTAAAGGGGGCATTGTCTCATTTATTCGAGGTAATAACTATCACTCTGAAAAGCTTCGAAAACTCAATATTGATATAGGTACCTATATTGAAATTATTGAAAGGGATAAATCTAAGGATTTTTTAATAATTACTATAGATGGAAAGGAGAATCCCATTGAAAGAGATTTAGCAAACAATATATTTTTAAATACTAATGTAAATTTATAATTTAAATTTTTTTTAATTATTTTAATTATACCTATTTGCAATTTAAATTACATCTTTTTTTTCATTAATCTTTTTAATAATATTTATTTGATTATTTGATAGTTATCTTCTTATTATAAGTTTTAATTATATATATGGTGAAATACAAAATATTAATTATATTTAAAGATTTTTATAGATATAGGCTTAAGGTTTAGATTACTAAATTAATTTTTTCTTTATTTAGGTGTTTTAAATGCGTGGAGATTTATATGATGAGATAGTGACTGTTCCAATAACTGAGACTTCAAGAAGACCTATAGCATTAAATGAAAAAAGTCACTTTGGAAAATTAACAGATAAGGCTTTAGAGTTATCTTTAATTGAGGCAGCATATTTGATGAAGAACAATCGTTTAGATATTTATAAAGATGATGTTAAATGTGAAACTTCCTATATTATTAACTTAATAAAAGAAAGAGATATTTATGGGAAATTCCTTGTTTATTCAGATTTAAAGAATAGGGGATATGTTATAAAAACAGGATTTAAATATGGTTCTGAATTTAGATTATATGAACGGGGTTTGGCTCCTGGTAAAGGTCATTCCAACTATCTTGTAAAAGTGGTATATGAAAAGTATGAGATAAATGCTCTTGATTTTGCAAGCTATGTTAGAGTGGCACATGGTGTAAATAAGAATCTTCTACTTGCTGTTGTAGATGATGATCTGGATATAACATATTATAACATAGAATGGACAAGACCATAATTACTTTTTATTTAACTTTTTTTTAAAGATTTTAGGTGATAGAATGCTCGACCCATGGACTGCAGATGCATTTGATTATGATAAACTAGTAAAACAATTTGGTATTAAAGATTTTGAAGACGAACTTAATAAAATTGACAATCCTCATAGATTAATGAGAAGGAAAGTTATATTCGGTCAAAGGGATTTTGATAAAATTACAAATCTCATTAACTCAAATAAACCATTTGCCGTTGTAAGTGGTATGATGCCATCTGGACAAATGCATATAGGTCATAAAATGGTTGTAGATCAACTTAAATGGTATCAGAATCATGGAGCAAAATTATCCTTGCCTATTGCAGATATGGAGGCTTATGCTGCAAGGGGAATTAGTTTTGAGAAGGGTAAAGAATTGGCTGTTAATGAGTATCTTACAAATTATATAGCACTTGGTCTGGATTTAACTAAAGACGATGTTGATGTTTATCTTCAATCTCAAAATCAGGTATTAAAGGATTTATCTTTTAGAGCATCTCTTAAAACTAATTTCAGTGAAATGAAAGCTATCTATGGATTTACTAATTCAACTAATCTCGCCCATGTAAATTCACCTCTTATGCAGGTTGCAGATATCTTGATTCCTCAGGTAGAAGAGAATGGAGGCCCTATCAATACTGTTGTACCTGTTGGTATAGATCAGGATCCTCATTTAAGGCTTACAAGGGATATTGCAAATAAACTTCATGACGAGTTAGGATTTTTAGTACCTTCAAGTACCTATCACAGATTCTTAACAGGATTGACAGGTGCTAAGATGTCTTCAAGTAAACCTAAAACTGCAATATTTTTAAATGATGAGACTAAAGATGCGGTTAAAAAATTAAAATCTGCAAAAACCGGTGGTAGGGAATCCCTTCAGGAACAAAAAGAGAAAGGTGGACAACCTGATCAATGTGTTATTTTTGAAGTATTGTTATATCATCTAATGGATGATGATAAAGAACTTGAAAAGGTTAAAGAGGAATGTTTAAATGGTACACTTCTCTGTGGTGATTGTAAAAACAGAACCTGCCAATTACTTTCCGAGTTTATGGACGATTTACACATTAAACAAGAAGAGGCAAATGAGATTGCCCAAACGTTATTTGATTAAGTTTTCTTTAAAACTTTTATCTGTGGTAATATGAATTCTATTAAAGATAATATTAAAGGATTGTTTACATACATTAAAATGTCAATTACTGTAAATAGGAAGATGTTTTATATTGCTATTTTATTGTTTGTCATACCAACAGTTATGGCATATTTTATGGCCCCTTTCTTTAAATCTTCAGTGGAACCTGTAATAAGCACAATGAGAAAACAAATTACCTCTGGTCAAATTACATTAACCTATCTGTCAATATTCTCAAATAATTTCCATGTATTATTTAGGATGTATTGGGGTGGAATTGTAGCCGGTATACTTCCTGCAATATTGATGGTTTTTAACGGATTGATTATAGGTTACTTCTTGACACGGGGATCTTTCATGCAAATATTGTTGTTCATTCTCCCCCATGGAATATTTGAGATTCCGGGATTAATATTTGGTGGCGCTGCAGGATTTACCTTATTTAAATTTATTTATTATCTTATTAAAGACATTTGGAAACCAGATTGGGATTTTATTTTAAATAAAACCACCCATAAAGATAAAAATGGTTTAGAATTCAGCAAAGGTCAGGATATTTCTTTAACTAATAGATTTATCATATCCTTTGATAAGAACAATGATATCCTAATACAATCATTTGTTATATTTTTAATAGGTGTTATTTTACTTATGATTGCAGCATATATAGAAGTGTATATTACAAAGGATCTTGCAAATTATTTAATACAGACTTACCATATTAAATAAATCCTGTCCTTGTATTATAAAGCATTTAAACTTTAAATATTATTTTCTTATATTAACTTTTATATTAGAAAAAAAGTTTTATATTATAAAACTTAAAATATATTTGTATTATTTTTTTAAGATTTATTTTAGATATAAATTCTTTATCAAATTTATTTTAAAAAATTTATAAACATTTTTTCAATAATTAAATTAGTATCTTAATTGTTATTATGTAATGAAAAATGAAGATTAAAATTATAAATCTTATTTAACTATTTATTCTTAAGTGATATTATGATTCGATGTATATCTTGTGGTGAAGAATTTGATGATAATGAAATCATATATACTTGTCCTAAATGTGGATCTATTTTGGAAGCAGTTCCTGATTTTGATGTAGATAAAAGTATATTTGATGGTCGTCGTCAAAATGTATGGAAATATAAAGAATGTATACCTGTTGATGAGACTAAAATTGTATCTTTAGATGAAGGTGGAACTCCATTTGTACACTGCGACAAAATTGGAGATGAGCTTGGCGTAGATCTATACGTTAAAGTGGAGGGCTCAAATCCTACCGGTAGTTTTAAAGATAGGGGTATGACAGTAGGTATGACTAAGGCTATGGAACTTGGTGTTCACACCGTAGGATGCGCTTCAACTGGAAACACTTCCGCTTCACTTGCCGCTTATGCCGCACGTGGAGGACTTAGATGTGTTGTATTCTTACCGTCAGGTAAAGTAGCTTTAGGTAAACTTGCACAGGCAATGTTCCATGGTGCTGAAGTATTTTCTATTAATGGTAATTTCGATCAAGCTCTTGAGGCTATGACAGAACTTGCTCTTGAGAAACACTTATACTTATTAAATTCAATTAATCCTTTCAGATTGGAAGGTCAAAAAACAATTGGATATGAAATTGTACATGATTTAGGTTGGCAATCTCCAGATAGAATAATTTTACCTGTAGGTAATGCTGGAAACATTTCCGCTATTTGGAAAGGTGTAAATGAATTCCATAATGCAGGGTTTATTGATGATTTACCAATGATGACTGGTATCCAAGCGGAAGGTGCAGCTCCTGTTGCAAACTCATTTAGAAAACATACTATGGATTTAAAACCTGTTGAAAATCCTGAAACTGTTGCAACAGCTATTCGTATAGGAAATCCCGTATCTTCACAGAAAGCGTTACATGCTATTTATGATTCCGACGGTTACTGTGAAACCGTATCTGATGATGAGATATTGGATGCTCAAAAATACCTAGCAAGAACTGAGGGTATTGGAGTAGAACCTGCATCTGCTGCATCTATTGCTGGTTTAAGAAAATTAGTAGATAATGGTGTTGTAGATAAAGGTGAACGTGTTGTATGTGTTGTAACTGGTCATGTATTAAAAGATCCGGATACTGCTATTAAAGCATGTGTAGAACCTACTCAGATTGATGCAGATGTTGATAAGTTAAGGGATATTATTGTAAATGGTAAGAAAGAATAGCTTCCCTATTCTTTTTATTTTTCTTATAGTTTTTAAAGAATTTTTATATAGTTTCTATAGGAGTTTATTAACTGTTTTTTTTATTTTTTCTTTTAGAAGATAATTTTTACATAGTTTCTATAGGAGTTTATTAACTGTTTTTTTTTATTTTTTCTTAAAATAGTTTTTAGAGAATTATTTTTTCTATATTCTTTTTACTGTATATTTATTTAAGTGTTAAAATTTTTAATTTAAAATTTATGTTCTTATTTTCCATATAAAAGTTGTATAAATTCGGTATATGTCTAATATTTTCTATTTATCTCTATTTTTCTTAAAATAATTTTAGTTAGGTATTTATATTTAATTAAATAGAATTATATGTAATATTTAAAAATAAGAATTATTTATTCAGTATTTTGATTTAAATAAAATTAATTGAACTTTTATTGAAAAATATAAAAGAATATTAGGAATTTAATTTTTTATAAATTTATTATTGCACTGAATTTTTAAAATTATCTTGGTATTGTAAACCATTTTCTAATTCATAACCCCTATATTATTTTAATTAAGAATAATAAATTTTAATGATATCTATTAAATTTTAAGATAATAATTACCAATATATTTATATATTAAAAAGAATAAACTATGTATTAACAAAAATTGAGGTGAAAATATGGAATTACCAATCGCTCCTATTGGAAGAATCTTAAAAAATGCTGGTGCTGACAGAGTCAGTGATGATGCTAAAATCGCTTTAGCTGAAGCTATTGAAGATTACGGTAATGAAATCGCAGCAAAAGCAGTTCAATTAGCTAAACATGCTGGTAGAAAAACTGTTAAAGTTGAAGATGTCAGATTAGCTGTAAAATCTTTCTAGATTCTCTTAGATGAATTAAGTAAAGAGTACCTTTACTTAATATTCTTTTTTAATTATATATTATTTTTTCAAAACTATTTTTTAAGTTAATTTATCCTATTTTCCAGAATTGATTTATTATAATAATTTTGAATGTATTCGGTTTTATAATAATTTTTATTATAGTTTTATAAACACCAATTGATTTTTACTTTTTTTAATAGAAAATACCAAACATTTATATGTTAGTATAACATATTTTATAATGTCTAGTTTTCTAGAATTTCATTAATTACTAAATTTTATAATAATAGTGCAAATGACTATACATTTATATAATAATATAAGTATTGAAAATATAATCCCACTGTTTTTTTTTATTTTAAAAGGGATTTTATTTAGTGATATATGATATATTTAGAATAATTATAGACTTTAATTAAATCCTGTAATCTTTATAAAAGATTTGGGATAATGCAAGTCATTATATTCAGATTCTGTTTATAATATTTGCTGATCGATGGCGAAAGCCAGATGAAATAGGAGGTAAATAATATGGCAAAACCAATTTATGTAAAATTTGATACACCTGAAGAAATAGCTGATAAAGCTGAAGAAGCTTTAGAAACCGCAAAAAATACTGGAAAAGTAGCAAAAGGAACTAATGAAGTAACTAAATTTATTGAAAGAGGTAACGCAGAATTAGTCGTTATTGCAGAAGATGTAGATCCTGCTGAAATTGTAGCACATATTCCTGTTCTTGCAGAAGAAAAAGAAATTCCTTATGTTTACTTAGCAACTAAAGATAAAGTCGGTGGAGCTGCAGGTTTATCTGTCGGTACTGCTTCAGCTTGTATTGTAGAAGCTGGAGAAGCTGAAGAATTAGTAAAAGAAGTTGTTGAAAAAGTAGCAGAACTTAAAAACTAATTGTAAGCTCTGTAGAAAGCATAGTCTTTCATCTTAGTTGACGGTGATTATATGGAAGAAGGAACTCCTGCTGAAGTTATAGAAGTTCTTAAAAGAACTGGTATGACTGGAGAAGTAATGCAAGTAAAATGCAGAATCCTCGATGGTAGGGATAAAGGAAGAATTTTAACAAGAAACATCATGGGCCCTGTAAGAGAAGGTGATGTTTTAATGTTACTAGATACTATTAGAGAAGCTAAAGAAATTAGAACTCCATAGTATTATAAGAAGGTGTTTACATGAGAACTTGTTCATTCTGTGGTAAAGAAATAGTAGATGGTACAGGAAAAATGTATGTTAAAAAAGATGGATCTGTCTATTTCTTTTGTAGTAGTAAATGTGAAAAAAATATGATTAAACTTGGTAGAGTACCAAGAAAAGTTAAATGGGTTAAACAATGATTCAAAAAACTTATGTTATGTTAAAACCTGACGCAGTTGGCCGTCGTTTAATGGGTAAAATTTTATCTCGTTTTGAAGAAAAAGGTTTAAAAATCGTTGCTTTAAAATTAAGAATGATTTCCGAAGATTTAGCAAAAGAACATTATGGTGAACACAAGGATAAACCTTTCTTTGAAGGATTAATTGAATATATCACTTCAGGACCTGTACTTACTATGGTTATTGAAGGAGATGAAGCTATTAGTGTAATCAGAAAAATGGTTGGAGCAACCAATCCTCAAGAAGCTGATGTAGGAACTATTAGAGGAGATTTTGGTATGGATACTGGAAGAAACATAATCCATGCATCTGATGCACCTGAATCCGCTGAAAGAGAAATTAACCTTTTCTTCAATGAAGATGAAATTATTGATTATTCAATGTCTGACAACAGTTGGATTTATGAATAAATTTTCAATTCTTTTTAATTAAAGAATTTATAAGCAAATCTAAAAGAAATTTAAAATTAAATTTTTTTAAATATTTAAAAATTAAATATGTGGAGATAATATGAATATACGATCACCTATTGTTTCTGTATTAGGTCATGTAGATCATGGTAAAACAACATTACTTGATTATATTAGAGGTAGTACTATAGCTAGTAGAGAAGCCGGTGGTATTACTCAACATATAGGAGCTACTGAAATACCTATTGAAACTATTTCAGATATTTGTGGTCCACTTATTGATAAATTATCTATAGCAGATACTATTCCTGGACTTTTCTTTATTGATACTCCTGGACATGCAGCTTTCACATCTTTAAGAAAAAGAGGTGGAGCTTTAGCAGATTTAGCTATTTTAATTGTTGATATAAATGAGGGTTTTAAACCTCAAACATTAGAGGCTTTAAATATTTTAAAAATGTATAAAACTCCATTTATAGTTGCTGCAAATAAAGTCGATAAATTGTTTGGCTGGGACTCAATTGAAAATGCTTCATTTACTGAGAGTTTTAAAAGTCAAGCTCCTAGTGTTCAACAAGACCTTGAAATGAAAGTTTATGAAGTTGTTGGTAGATTACATGAAGCTGGATTTCAATCAGAAAGGTTTGATCGTGTAAGTGATTTTGCATCTCAAATTGCAATTGTACCGATTAGTGCAAAAACTGGTGAAGGAGTAATTGAATTAATTACAATGTTACTTGGTCTTGCACAAAAATATTTAACATCTCAACTTGCTATCCATAAAGACGCTCCTGCAAAGGGTACTGTTCTTGAAGTTAAGGAGGAAGTTGGTTTAGGTACAACTATTGATGCTATTATTTATGATGGTGTTTTGAAAACAAATGATGAAATAGCATTAATGGTTCCAGGTGATGTAATAACAACAAAGATCAGGTCAATTTTAAAACCACGTCCTTTAAATGAAATAAGGGATTCAAAGAATAAATTTGAAAAAATTGATCAAGTAACTGCAGCAGCAGGTGTTAAGATTGCTGCTCCTCATTTGGATAATGTTATTTCTGGTTCACCTCTTCAAGTATTAAACGATAAAGAAGATGTTAAGGAGCAAATCCTTAAAGAAATTGATGATGTTACAATAGATACTGAAGACCGTGGAGTATTAGTTAAAGCAGATACTTTAGGTTCTCTTGAAGCTATTGTAAGTCTTTTAACTGATTTAAAGGTTCCGATCAGATCAGCTGATATTGGAGATGTATCTAAAAGAGATGTAATAAATGGTCAAATAGCATCTGAAGAAAATGACGAGGATGGAGTTATTTTTGCATTCAATGTAAGTGTACATCCTCAAGTCCGTGAAGATCTGGAAGAATCTGATGTTAAGTTATTTGAAGGTGAAGTAATCTATCAATTAACTGAGGATTATAGTATTTGGATTAAAGAGAAAAAAGAGGCTGAACGTAAGGCTTATCTTGATGCTATTATTAAACCCGGTAAAATATTCTCAATACCTAAATTGATTTTTAGACAAAGTAAACCTGCAATTTGTGGTATTGAGGTTTTAAGTGGTACAATAAAACCAGGTTATCCATTGATTAATGCTAATGGACATCCTGTAGGTAAAATTGCAAGTATGGAAGATAATGGTGAATCTTTACAATTTATTTCACGTGGTCAAAAGGTTGCAATGGCAATAGACAATGCAATCGCAGGTAAGGATTTTGAGGAAGGAGATGAACTGTATATTGATATTCCTGAGAATCATTATAAAGTCTTAAACCGTGAATTTAAAGATAAATTGTCCGAGGATGAATTACAAACTTTGGATGAGTTTGTAGAAATCAAAAGGCGTAATGACCCTGATTGGGGTAAATTAGGTTTGTTTGAATAATCATTATTATTTAATTAATTTTAGATTTGGTTAAAACATAACTAATAATCGTATTATATAGGAATTTTATAAAAAAACTAAAAGGAGGAATAGCTGTGGTATTTAAAGTAGTTGTTTCTGATAAAGATCAAACTTACCAAATTGAAACTGAAGAAACTATTTTCAATGGTAAAAAAATCGGTGACGATGTTGACGGTAGTGCTATTGGTTTAGATGGTTATAATTTAAAAATCACTGGTGGATCTGATAAGAACGGATTTGCTATGAGAAAAGATATTTCAGGACCTAGAAGAATCAAAACTTTAGTATCTGGTGGAGTAGGTTACAAACCTGAAAGAGCTGGAGAAAAAAGAAGAAAAACAATGAGAGGAAACACTATATCTGATGATATTGTTCAAATCAACACCATTGTTTTAAGTCGTGGTTCAAAATCTTTAAGTGATATCTTAGGATCTGATGAAGAAGATGAAGAATAGTTATACTATTCTTAATTTAAATTTTTTATGAATTTTATAATTTTTAAGTAAGGTGTAATCTGTGAAAGTACAGGCTGATGTAAATATAGGTTTAGTTGGACATGTAGATCATGGTAAAACTACACTCACAAAAGCTTTATCTGGAGTATGGACTGATACACACAGTGAAGAAACTAAAAGAGGTATCTCTATCCGTTTAGGTTATGCAGATATTGAATTTAGAAAATGTCCTGTTTGTGATGAACCTCAGTGTTATACTACAAAAGAAGTATGTGAACATTGTGGTAATAAAACTGATGTAATTAAGAAAATTTCATTTGTAGATGCTCCGGGACACGAGACTTTAATGGCTACAATGTTATCTGGTGCTGCAATAATGGATGGTGCAGTTTTAGTAATTGCTGCAAATGAACATTGTCCACAGCCACAAACTAAAGAGCATTTAATGGCTCTTGATGTAATTGGTGTAAAGGATGTTATTGTAGTTCAAAACAAAATAGATATTGTTTCTAAAGAAAGAGCTATTGAAAGTTATAAGGAAATTAAGGAGTTTGTAAAAGGTACCTGTGCCGAAGATGCCCCTATAATACCTGTATCTGCTCAACAAGGTGCAAATATTGATATTTTAATTGAAGCTATTGATAAAAATATTAAAACACCTAGAAGAAGTGTTAGAAAATCTCCATTAATGTATGTAGCTCGTTCATTTGATATTAATAAACCTGGTTCTTCACCTGATAAAATTAAAGGTGGAGTTATTGGTGGTACATTAGTACAAGGAACTCTCCATTTGGGAGATACAATTGAGGTAAGACCTGGTGTTGACGCTAGTTCTGATAAAGATAAAAATTCAAATTGGATTCCACTTAAATCAGAGATTATTGGTTTAGAGGCAGGAGGTCAACAAGTTGAAAAAGTTACCCCTGGTGGATTAGTAGGTGTCGCTACTAAACTTGATCCATCTCTTACTAAAGCCGATTCTTTAAGTGGTTCTGTTGCAGGTAAAGAAGATAAATTGCCTCCAGTTTTATTCAATTTTGAAATGGATGTAAACCTTTTAGAACGTGTTGTTGGTACTAAAGAAGAGAGAGAAGTTTCACCAATTAAACTTAAAGAACTTTTAATGATTAACTGTGGTACAACTACTACCATTGGTGTAGTAACTTCACTTAAAGGCGGATTAGTTGGTGTTAAATTGAAATTACCTATTTGTGCTGATAAAGATACAAGAGTAGCTTTAAGCCGTAGAGTCGGTGCTCGTTGGAGATTAATAGGTTTTGGTATTATAAAATAGATTATTTTATTAAATTTTTTAACAATATTTATTAAGAACTAATCGGTTTAATAAGTAATTTTTTCTTTTAATAGATTTTCTAGAAGGCATTAAATGGTAAATGAGGTTGTAATTGATACAAATTTTTTCATGGCTCCATTTCAATTTAATATTGATATAATTGAAGAGCTTAAAAAAGTTTTACCGTCTTATACATTAACCACTCCTAAATTTGTAGTAAGTGAGTTGGAAGGATTGAAGAACAATAAAAATAAAACTATTAGAACCGAAGCGTCTTTAGCTTTAAAAATAGCTCAATCTGATGATGTTGAAATAATGGATGTTTCAACAAAAAAAGGAGAAACAGTTGATGATGCACTTCTTAGAATCTCTGATTCCAGAATTCTTGCAACAAATGATGTTGAATTGAAGAATCGTGCAAAAGATAGATCTATTAAGGTTGCATATATCCGTCAAAAGAGATATATTCAAGTGGAATAGGTGACTATTAATTGTTTTAATAAGTATTTTTAATAAATTCAATTAAATTTATATTATTAATTGTTTCTAAAATTAATAAATTGAATTCTTAATATTTTAAATATCGTTAAAAATAAATAAGATATTAAATTATATATTTTATTAGAATTTTTTATTAACTTATAAATTATTTAATTTTTGATAAAAATATGAGGGATTATTTTGTATTATACGACTAAAATTGAGGATACCGTAAGGATAGCTCCTTATAAATTTAAATATCCTTTAAAAGATGTAGCAATTGATACTCTTAATGAAGCTTATATTGGTCAACTTGATAAAAAATTAGGTTTACTTGTTTGTGTTTATGAAATTGATGAAATTAGTGAAGGTCAATTAGTTATAGGTGATGGAGCTACTTATCATCATGTGACATTCTCCGCTATATTTTATAAACCTGAACAACAGGAAATTGTACTTGGTCAAGTTATAGAAATAGCTGAATTTGGAGCATTTGTTAGGATTGGACCTATGGATGGTTTAGTCCATGTTTCACAAGTAACCGATGATTATATTAACTATGATCCTAAGAATGTTGCACTTGTTGCAAGCGAATCCAGTAAAGTCCTTGGAGAGGATGATTTAGTTAGGGCTAGAATTGTTGCTTTAAGTCTCAAGTCTAAATCTGCAAGGGATAATAGAATTGGTCTTACAATGAGACAACCCGGTTTAGGTAAATTAGAATGGATAGAAGAGGATAAAAGGAAGAATAAAAAATGACTGAAAAAGCATGTCCAAAATGTAAAAGGATAACTCATAATGATATTTGTCCGGTATGTCCCGGTAAGGTAGCTACTTCAGACAATTGGAGTGGTCTTTTAATAGTTCTTAATCCAGATAATTCTAAAGTTGCTGAAGAATTAAATATTACATTACCTGGCGAGTATGCATTAAGGGTTAAATAGACTTTAAAATTTATTTTTTGTTTTTTTATTATTCTAAAACTAACTTTATGATTAAGAAATTACTCATATAAAATTTAAAATATAAATAATTTATAAATAATATTTATTAGGTAAGGGTTAAATTGTTACAAATTACTGCTAAATTAATTCAGGAATTAAAAGATCCTTTAGGGGAATTATATCCTAATTTTGAGGATGCATTGGAGGATATCAAAGCTTCTAAATTCTTAATTTCTGCTGGAGATTGTACTTTAAATAACCTTATTTCTCATAATATTTATCCCGATGTAGGGATAATTGATAATCGTATTCAAAGAAAGGATCACGATTCTATAATAAATTATACTGATAATATTTTAACAGCAGTAAATCCTGCTGGAACTATAACCGATGATCTATGGGAAACCATAGAGTTTGCTATAAAACAATCAATTGAAAATAATACCAGATATATTATTGATGTTGATGGGGAAGAAGATCTTGCAGTTCTTCCTATAATTGCATTAGCTCCAGAATATACTACTGTATTATATGGACAGCCTAATGAAGGTTTAGTTTTATTAAATGCTGGTGATTTAAAAGAGAAAGGTGAGAAATTTATCAGTGATTTTAATGAGATATAATCTCTTAAATCCATTTGCTCTAATGATAAATTAGCTAACCTTAAAATTAACTGTGAGGGTTAACTATGGAAATAGAAATTATTGAAGAAAAAGAAAATAAAATTTTTAACAGAAAAGAAATTAAATTTTATATTAATTATGAGGGAGAACCTACTCCTAAAATAATTGATGTTAAAAATAGATTAGTTGCTCAACTTGATTCACAAAAAGATTTAGTTGTTGTAGACACTATTGATCCATATTATGGTGAACCTAGAGCTTTAGGTTATGCAAAAGTATATGCTACAAAAGAAGATGTAGACTATATTGAAACCGAAAGTGTTTTACTTAAAAATACTGAACCTGCTGAAGAACCTGAAGAAGAGGAAGAAGAATAAGTGGAGGCTTTTTGATGAAAGTATCTAGTTTATATGAAGTAAAAGATGATAAATTAGAAAGAAAAAATCCAGTATGTCCTCGTTGTGGTGGAGGAGTCTTTATGGCTGACCACGGTGACAGATACGCATGTGGTAAATGCGGATATACTGAAATGAAAAACAAAGATTAAGTATTTTACTTAACCTTTTTTCTATTTTATTTACTTTTAGAGTTTTATTGTTTAATGCCTTTTAACTTCTTTTTTAGTTTTATTTTAAATTTATTTAGTTTTTAGTATTATTTTAATGTTTTATAAAATCCGTTCTCTTTTTTTATATTTATTCTTTAGTTATGTCTTTTTTTACTGATTAGTTTTTTTTTTAAGGTTTATTGTTTATAATCTATTTTGATTTTCGATGGTACTTTCCTAATCTTATAATAATTTAGTTTTGTTTTAGAATTTGTTTAGATAGTTTAATAAATAGCTTAAATTCTTCTAGTAATTTTAAGTTTCAAATTCCTTCTATTTCTTTTAATGTTAATTAAAACTTTCTAGAATTATTGGTATAATCGAATTAATTAATTAATTATTTATATTTATTTTACAAATATTATATTATTATAATTAAGATTATTTTTTATCATTAAAATTATTAGGTGAGGCTTTTGATTTTACGTAGTGGAAGATTAGATAAAGAGATGACTGATGAGGCAGCTGAATTTACTTCATCACTTGAAGCTGATAAGGAAATTTTTTATGCAGATATTAAATGTAATTATGCACATACTTTAATGTTAAAAGAAGAGAAGATTATTGATGAGGATATTGCAGATAATATTCTTCATGCTCTTTTAAAACTTAAAGAGGAAGGTTATTCAGTATTAAACTTCGATCCGTCTGTTGAAGATATACATATGGCAATTGAAAATTATGTAACAGATATTGTTGGTCCAAATGCAGGATTTATGCATACGGCAAAATCAAGAAATGATCAGGTTGCAACTGATATAAGACTTGTAACCCGTGAAAAAATAAAGGATATTCAAAATGATATTCTTGATTTCATGGATGAGTTAGTTGATATGGCTTCAAACTATAAGGAATCTGTATTTATCGGTTTCACTCATCTTCAGCATGCACAGCCTATAACTATTGCTCATCATTTAATGGCTCATGTACAGGCTTTGAAGAGGGATTATGAAAGGTTATCAGATACTTATAAACGTGTAAATCTTAATCCTTTAGGTTCCGCGGCAATGACTACCACTAGTTTTCCGATAAATAGGGAACTTACAACAAAGTTGTTAGGTTTTGATGGATATCTTGAAAATTCCATGGACGGTGTTGCATCAAGGGACTTTGCAATAGAGGCAATATTTGACTTATCATCATTATGCACTAATCTTTCAAAGATATGTGAGGAATTAATACTTTGGAGTACCTATGAATTTGGAGTAATTCAAATGGATGATGCATACTGTTCCACATCATCAATCATGCCCCAGAAGAAGAATCCCGATGTTGCAGAGGTTGCAAGAAGTAAGGCTACACGTGTTAACGGAGAACTTGTAACGGTTTTAACAATGCTTAAGGCATTACCATATACCTATAATAGGGATCTCCAGGAAATCACACCTCATTTATGGTATAGTTTTGAACAATCTAAAGCTGTTTTAAGTATTGTATCTAAAATGCTTTTATCCGTTAAATTCAATGAGGATAGATGTTTGGAACTTGCAGGTAAGAACTTTGCTACTGCTACTGATTTGGCGGATATCATGGTAAGGGAGCGAAAAATACCATTTAGAACAGCTCATAAAATAGTTGGAAGGGTGGTAAACGAGGCAACTGCTCAAAAAATGGAGGCAACAGATGTTACAAGTGGATTTGTTGATGATATTGCAGAGGAACTTGGTTTTGATAAATTAAATCTTCCTGAGAATCTTGTAAAGAATGCATTAAATCCCCTTGAAAATGTTAAAATGAGACAAGTTCCAGGTGGTCCTTCCCCTGAAATGGTTACCCTTGCAATGGACAACATTAAAAAGTTTATAAAAGAAGAAAGATCTAATTAATCTAATAGATTTTTTTATTTTTTTTTTTTTTAATTTAATTGTTTTATTGAAATTTACATTCCTGTAATGTCAGGGTAACTTTGATTTTTAAAATAGCATCTAAAATATCGTTCTATGGTTTATATTCCAAGATCTTCTAATTTTTTATCGATTTCTTCATCAGTTAAATCATCCTCTTCATTGTCTTCCTCATCTTTCTCGTGATTTAACATTTTAAGACGATTGAGTTCCGCCTCCTTCATGATTTCCTCTTTATTTTCTCTCCAATTATTTACTATTTCCCTTTCTAAATCGTCATCCACCTCAATAACCGGTCCAGTATAGTCACAGTTATAGCAAATCCATCTTGACCAGACCTGTGGAATAATCCATTTTACTTTACGTGAACCACATCTGGGGCATATTTTCTTTTTCATAAAAATCGAAACTGTTTTTTATTAAGCCTTATAGGGGAATCGAACCCCTATTATTCGTTTACGAGACGAAGGTTTTACCATTAAAACTAATAAGGCACACTTAGTATAACTTTTATTGGATTTAATATTTAATAATATGCGATTAATATTAAAAAAATGGATGGGGTATTTATTTTATTTGATCTTATAAAAACAAGAATAAACTCATCAACAGTATTTTTAGATGAAAAAGTATTTATTTTATTTGATCTTATAAAAACTCCATATAAGGTCTAATGCCTCTCCGACTTCAAGGGCACCTGAGCGTGTTTCCCTAAGTATTCTTTGAATGGAATACTTTCTCATGTGGGGGTATTTTCTGTGAACCTCATATAGAAGTGGACAGCCAAATCCTTTAATTTCTTTAAAGTCATAGTCCTTCATTAATTTCTTGCCCTCTATTTTACCACAGGATAATGATGCAGGTAAGTTTAATCGTTTAATATTATGATTATTATATAGGTTATCTGTGATGCATTGGCTACCGGTAGATAACATGTCACCAAATATTACTATTGGAATATTGTTTTCTATGGCATAATCGAATATTGTAGACTCAATTTGTTTGGAGCATCTTCCACAGGGGTGGATTCTTCCGGAGAGACATTCCTTAATCAATTCGGAGTAATCAATATCAATATATCTATTTTGGATACCTGTTTGATTGCAGATATTGTCAATGTTGTTTCTAAATTGTTTTGGAAGTACAATAGTGCCTGGATTGACACTTATTGCAATGGGGTTGAATCCTAAATATTGTGCTAAAACTAGTGAGAAACTACTATCCACACCACCGGATAATGCAACAACGGCTTTATGGGTAGTATTGTCAACATTATCCAAATTATCTCTAAAATTTTCATTGAGATATTTTTCAAGGTTAAAATAACTTAAGTTTTCTAGTTTATACTGAATCGTTTTTTTAAGATTTTCAATTGGAATATATAAATCATCTTCCTTGTTTAGGGTATTTTGAAATCTCTTAACTTTATCGAGTGATAGTTTTAATCTATATTCTTTTTGCATAAAATCTGTATAACTTTCTACATGGATACTGTTAATATCTAAATCTTCTTTTAGTCTTCCTACAATCCATCCCCCTTTGCCGATTATTGCAGATTTATCAGGCCTATCCATTCCAATAATCCATAATTCATTAAGGCCCTCATCATAATGGATTTCCTTAATATTTATATCTGCCTCTTTATGGTCGATTTCTTTAAATATTCTGTTAATATTTTCAAGAATAATGTCCTCTGTTATTTTCATTTTACACCATTTTATCTAATTTCTTATAAGTGTTTTTATTAAATTTACTATATTTAGTTTTGATTCAATTAATTAATAAATCTTGTTTTATAACTTTTCCTATTGTTCTGTTTAAATATAAATTATTTTTAAAAACTTAATTTAATTCTTTTATAAGATAAACAAGTAATTGATTTTTATATTTATTAGTAAATAATCCTATTCTATCTTTTTATTCTATTTTGAAAACTATTTAATTAGTTATTATAAAAATTATAAGTTATAAGTTTTTTAAAAAAACTAAACTTTATATATAGGTGAATTATATAATATTATTTAATAGAAATATATTATTTTTTTAAAATATATAGGATACTGATGAATGTAATAATTTTAATAAATATTGGTCGATAAAAATGGCAAAATTCTTAGGAATATTAGGAGATAATGAGGAAGAACCTACAGATCGTTATAATCCTAGATTCATTGAGGATAACATTAAGATAGGAGTCAACTATAAAAGATTTTCAAAATCACCTGTAATAGGTAGAAATCCTTTTATAAGATCAAATTCTGTTATCTATAATGATGTAGTTATTGGTGATGATTTTAGAACAGGTCACAATGTCTTAATCAGAGAAAATACTACAATTGGCGATGATGTTCTTGTTGGAACAAATACAGTTATTGAAGGAAACTGTGTTTTGGGAAATAATATAAGTATACAGTCTAATGTATATATTCCATCAAATAGTATAATAGAAGATAATGTGTTTATTGGTCCATGTACTTGTTTTACTAATGATAGATATCCAGTTAGAGTGGATTATGAATTGAAAGGACCCCAAATAAGAAGAGGGGCTTCTATAGGGGGAAACTCAACATTCTTATCTAATCTAGAGATAGGGGAAGGAGCTATAGTTGCTGCAGGAGCGGTTGTAACCAGAAGTGTTCCTCCATATTATTTAGCTATAGGTACACCTGCTAAAATCAAACCATTACCAGCCTCACTTAGGGTTCCAAACATGATTTAGTTTAAAAACTTTTTTTTAATTAGTTTTTCACTTTTTTTTATTTATTTAGATTTTTAGTTTAACATTTTTTTAATTAGTTTTTCACTTTTTTTGTTTTATTTAATTAGTTTTAATATACTCATGTTTTTTAGATCCTGATTCACATTTTTTTGTCTATTTTACTTTTTTTATATTATTTCAATTTGATTGAATCTATTTTATAACCTTTATATTTTGGATATTTTTTTTATTTTGTTTATATTGGTTTATTTTTATTTTTTTCAAATTATCATTCTTTAAATCCATATTTACTAAACATTTAAATAATATAAAAACGATAATTTAATTTTAATATTATACTTATACTTATTTAATTTTTAATTACTATAATTTTTTTAAGGAGAATCATTATGATTGTTAAAGATTGGTGTGTTTACTGTGGTGAATGTGCGGGTGTATGTCCTAGAAATTTAATTACAGTCAGAGAGACAAATTTGGAATTTAAAACTGATGAATGTAAGGAATGTAGTACATGTGTTGATGCATGTCCAATTAATGCTTTAGAACAAGAATAGGTGATAAAATGATTGAAACTGATGTATTGGTAGTTGGAGCAGGTCCTGCTGGTTCTACAGCAGCTAAACATGCAGCATTAGGTGGGGCTAAAGTAATTTTAATGGATAAAAAATCTGAAATTGGAGCACCAAAAAGATGTGCTGAAGGGGTTTCAAAAAAAGGTCTTAAAAAATTGGGTGTTGAACCTAATCCTAGATTTGTTGCTAAGGAATTAGATGGTGTAAGACTCGTATCACCAGATGATACTAGTGTATGGATGACTTCCGAAGAGATTGAACTTCCTGAAGCAGGTTATATATTGGAAAGAAAGGTCTTTGATAAATTTATGGCTATGGATGCTGCAAGGGCTGGAGCAGAAATTAAGATTAAAACATTGGCAAAAGGAGTTACTAAAACCGATGATGGTTATATTGTAAGCTGTGAACAATATGGTAAGGATATTGATATCAAAGCTAAGATTATCATTGCAGCAGATGGACCGGAATCTCATATAGGAAGATGGGCAGGATTAAAAACCGCTCAAAAAGCAGTAAATATGGAATCTGGAGTTCAATATGAAATGTGTAATCTTCACTTTGAAAGACCTGGAGTAATTGAATTTTATTTCGGATCCTGTGCTCCTGGAGGATATGTCTGGGTTTTCCCTAAAGGTGACGATATAGCAAATGTAGGTCTTGCAATACTTGCACCTCATGCAGATAAAGTTAACCCAGGTAAAACTGCAAAGGAATATTTGGATGATTGGATAGCAACCAGCCCAATTACAAAAGATGCTCAAGCTGTTGAGTTAAATGTAGGTGGAGATCCTGTTGGTGGAATGCCTAAAAAAATCTATGCTGACAATATAATGGTCTGTGGAGATGCGGCAGGTCAAGTAAATCCTTTAACCGGTGGAGGAATTATCAGTGGTATGACCGGTGGTATGTATGCTGGTCAAGTAGCTGCCGAGGCTATTAAAGAAGGGGATTGTTCTGCTAAATTCCTTAAAAAATATGATAAATTAGTTAGGGATGATATTGGAGATGAAATCAAGAAATATGCTGTTGTTCAAGATTATATGCTTGGTTTAAAAGATGAGGATCTTGATAAGATAGCACATGAATTTGTGGATGTTGATTTCTCAAAAGTTTCTACAACCCAACTTGTAAAAGCTTTAATCAAGGTATCACCTTCAGCTGCTTTAAAATTAGGTAAATACTTCTTATAGATTTTTTTTTACCTTTTTTATTTTTTTTATTATTGTTCAATTATTTTTTATTTTATTCTGTTATTGTATATTTTTTTAATGTTTATGTTCTATTTTTATCTATTTTTCCTTATTGTTACTTTAAAGTTACTTATTAATTTAAATATCTTTAAATTAAATTATAATTAAAGTTTATTACTTAATATTGTATGGAGAAATGCTAAAATGTTTAAAATGAATTCATGGACAAAAAAAGATAATTATTACAATCCTAAAAACTTCAAAAAATTTATGAATGCTTCAAATATCAATACTGTATCTACTGCTTGTGGTAGTGAAGTTGATACTGCTTGTGGTTCTGAGGTTTTTGCTGCTTGTGGTAGTGAAGTTGATACTGCTTGTGGTTCTGAGGTTTTTGCTGCTTGTGGTAGTGAAGTAAACTTATAAATTTTATTGTTAATTAATTTTTAACAACTTTTTTTCTATTTTTTTAAGTGGTGTTATTTAGTGAAAGAATTTTTTGCTTTTCAATGGCATATAACTGATTATTGTGATCAAAGATGCAAACATTGTTATATCTTTAATAATGAACATGTAACTGATTTAAAAACTGTAAGTTATGAGGATGCAGAAAAAATTTTTCATAATTGCCTAGATATGTGTAATGTGATTAATAGAAATCCATTCTTCTTTCTAACTGGTGGTGACCCTTTATTACATCCTGATTTTTTTAAAATAATTGATTTATTTAAAAAAAACCATATTAAATTCGGTATTCTTGGAAATCCATTTCATTTAGATCAAGATTTATGTAATGGATTACATGAAGCAGGTTGTATTGCTTATCAATTATCTTTGGATGGTCTTGAAAAGACTCATGATTACTTTAGGATGCCAGGTTCTTATCAGAATACTTTAGAAAGTATAAAATATTTAAAAAACAGTGGTATCAAAGTAAATATCATGTCTACCGTATCCAAGATTAATATGAATGAGATTCCAGAATTAATTGATGTTGCGGTTGCAAACAATGTTGACACTTTTAGTTTTGCAAGATATTGTCCTGAAGAGTTTGACGAGGAAAGTCATATAACACCTTTAGAGTATAAAGAATTCTTATCAAAATGTTGGGATAAGTTTAATGAATATAAAGATTCTGAAACTAACTTTAATTTAAAAGATCATCTTTGGACTTTGTTTTTATATGAAAAGGGATTATTTAAGATTCCTAAAGATTTAGATGACGATGTAATCTATGATGGTTGCAATTGTGGAAATTCACATATAACGATACTTCCAAATGGGGATGTATGCGCTTGTAGACGTATGGAAAGTTGTATTGGTAATATCTTTGATGAAAATATAGTTTCATTATTTACAAGTCGTAAAATGGATGAATATCGTCAGTACGAAAGCTTTGAAAAATGTAGTAGATGTGAATTATTAAGATTCTGTAGGGGATGTCCTGCTGTAAGTTATGGATATACTGGAAATATGTATAGTCCTGATCCTCAATGTTGGAAAATAATTGAATAATTCTCATGTTTTATTTAAATTTAAATTAAATATTCTGTGGATAAGATATGAAAGCTGTTGTTTTAGAAGATGTATGCAATTTAGAAGATTTAAAAGTAAGTAATATTCCAATTCCCAAAATCAAGGACGGCTGGGTTTTAGTTAAAGTTTTAGGTTTTGGAATAAATAGGTCTGAATTAATTCTCTGTGAATCAGAAGCTAGGGAAAACTATATTAATTTACCGGTTGTACCTGGAATTGAATGCTATGGTAAGGTTGTAGATGAATCCAATAGTAGATTTCAAGTAGATGATCATGTTGTAGGATTGATGGGTGGTATGGGTCGTAGTTTTGATGGTAGTTATGAGGAATATGTGTTAATACCTGAGAAAAACCTATTTAAAATACCTAAAAATCTTGTTGAAAAATTATCTGCTGAAGAAATCGCAGCTATTCCTGAAACATTTTTCACGGCTTATGGTTCTCTTTTTGATTGCTTAAACATTAAAGAAGATGATTCCCTATTAATTAGAGGGGCTACTAGTACTGTTGGAATTGCAGCTATTCAGCTTGCAAATAAATTAGGAGTAACAGTAATAGCTACAACAAGAACCAGTAAAAGAATAGAATCACTTAAAGAATTCGGTGCAGATTATGTTTTTATAGATGATAATGATTTATCAAAAAATATTTTATCCCAATTTCCGGAAGGTGTGGACAAGATTTTAGAGCTTGTAGGTCCTTTAACAATGAAAGACTCATTTAAGGTTTTAAAAAATCAAGGAATCTTATGTGTAACCGGTATACTTGGTGGGTTAGAATATATTGGCCAATTTGATCCAATTAAAGATATTCCAAACAATAAATATTTATGTTCATTCTTTAGTAATTATCCTTCACAGGAGATTATAACTGATATTTATGATTTCATTTTAGAAAATAATATTAGACCAGTTATTTCAGATGTGTTTTCTTTAGATGAGATAAATAAAGCACTTGTAATTAGTAAAAAAAATAATAAATTGGGAAAAATTGTAATTAAGGTTTAGTGATAATATGGCAAGTAAAGATGATTGTTTTAAATTATTAAGGGAAGTTATAGATGCTACAATTTCAACTATAGATGGTGATGGTAATCCTCAATCTAGAGTAATTGATATTATGCATACTGATGAAGAGACAGCATATTTTTTAACTGGAAGGGGAAAAAGATTCTACAGACAACTTGAAAATAATAATCATGTTGCAATTGTAGGTTTATTAAATAATGTTTCAGTTAGAATTATTGGGGAAGTTGAAAAGCTTGAAAATCAGAAAGAATGGATAGATTTAATGTTTGATGAGAACAAATATTTAAACAATGTTTATCCTGGTGATTCAAGATATATTCTAGAACCTTTTAAAGTTGTGAAAGGTGAAATGGAATATTTTAATCTAACTACTAAACCAATTACAAGGGAACAGTTTACAATAAATAGTGATGAGGTTAAGTATTTTAAACAAGGTTATAGAATTAAGGATACCTGTATAGCTTGTGGAATCTGTGCCAATGTTTGTCCTCAGCAGTCAATTATTCCAGGTTTACCTTATGAAATACAGCCAAACCATTGTCTTGATTGTGGTACCTGTTATGAAAATTGTCCTAACGGCAATATTGAAAAACTGTAAATATTTAAATATTTCCATATCATTTTTTTCTAATTTTCCAAATATTTTATTAACTATCTTCTATTTTCTATTAGCTATTTGATTGATATCCATTTTTTTTTAGTTAAACTGTCAAATAAGAAATATTTCATTTTTTTTTAGATTCATATAATTGATTTAATATTGAAATCCGATTTTCTTTTCAGATTCGAATAATTAATTTATTATTATAAATAATTTTTTTATTTTAAGTTTTCAAACTTTAAACAATTAATTTAATAAATATTAAATTATAAACTAGTCTAATAATAGAAATTCAACTTTTATAGTTTAATAATTTAATGTGATATAATGATTTTAATAACTGGCGGAGCTGGATATATTGGCTCTCATGTAAATAAAGCTTTAAATAAAGCAGGATATGAAACTGTAGTTCTAGATAATTTAATAAAAGGATTTGAAGATTTTGTTAAATGGGGAGTTTTTGTTGAGGGAGATTATGGTGACGAGGAACTCTTAAATAAAATCTTCAAGGAATATGACATAGAGGCTGTTATGCATTTTGGTGCATATATCTCAGTTGCAGAATCTGTGGAATGTCCTAAGGCATATCTTGAAAATAATTATGAGAAAACCTTAATTTTAATTAAGGCTATGAAGGATAATGGTGTTAAGAATCTTATATTCTCATCTACCGCTGCTGTCTATGGTTCACCTGTAGAAATACCAATCAAGGAAACTCATCAATTAAAACCTATTAACCCATATGGAAAATCTAAATTGCTTGTTGAGGAATATTTAAAATCCCAGGATGATATTAATTATGTAATATTCAGATATTTTAATGCCTCAGGAGATGATCCCGACTGTGAAATTGGAGAGTTACATGAACCAGAAACTCATTTAATACCTCTTATTCTTGATGCGGCATTAGGTAGACGTGATAGCATTTCCGTCTTTGGTGATGATTATGACACTGAGGATGGTAGCTGTGTACGTGATTATATACATGTAAACGATATTGCAAATGCACATATTGAAGGCCTCAGATACCTTGAAAATGGTGGAGAGAATAATGTATTTAATATAGGCAATGGCAGAGGTTTTTCTGTTAAAGAGGTAATTTCCGTTGTTAAGAAAGTCACAGGTAAAGATTTCCCAGTTAATATTGAAGGCCGTCGTCCAGGAGATCCGGGAACACTTGTCGCCGATTCAAATAAGATTCATGAGGTTCTAGGTTGGACTCCAGAATATGATACCCTTGAATCCATTATTGAAACAGCTTGGATGTGGCATCAAAAACTTAATGAGAACTAATATTTTTCAATGATTTATAGATTATATGGAAGGTATTTGTATGGAAGAATATGATAAAAATAATGATTATGAAGATGAACATCTACATGATTCTAGTTATTATAATATTGATAAACATAATAATCTAAAAAACAAAAAGAATAAACAAAATACTGAAAATGAAATTTATAAATCTAATTTAAATAATCATGAAATTGAAAATAATGACAAGTTCAATATTAATGATTTTACAGATGACTTGATAAGTGACGGGGATTCCAATACTGATAAACCCCCTATTGGAAGTGATGATTTTAAAAACAGTAGGATAAATGATGAGAATCGGGATTTTATCGATGATTTTTTTAATGAGTCTGATGATTTAAACTCATCAAATCAGTTTATTGATGATTTATCTAATGGTTCAAATGAGAATCGGGATTTTATTGATGATTTATCAAGTGAGTCTAATGATCAATCCTCAACGGATCAGATTATTGGCGATTTATTGGAAAACAATAATGTAGATACAAAATCAACAGCTAAGGATATTGATTTAAGAATCATTGTAGACAATACTTATAATGCCGATTTGCTGAATAAGGCTTGTGAAAATATTGATTTAAATCAATACAATATCTCAATATCTGCAATTATACAAACCTTTAATTTAGATATTGCAAAAAGCACTACCCTAGGTTCAGATATAATATTTATTGCAAATGAAGGTGGAGAGGAAGGTAAATTATTGTATAATAATTTATATGACCACATAAAAACAGAAAACAACTATATAGAATTTTTGCAGATTCCTGTAAATGATGATAAAGAGCTGATTATTGAAGAGTTGGAGGTAAGTATCCGTAATTTAATTATTAATGTGGGTTTAAGTTCCATATTTAACATTACTAATTTTAACCATCTAAAATCTGAGATTAATACCCTTGAAAATAGATATTCTGTTTTAGAAAATGAGAAGGAAAAGACAGATCAACTAAACCATGAGCTTAAGGATAGAATATCCATATTAGATTCCAAAAACCATGATTTAAATTTAGAAATTACAGATCTTCAGAAAACAAATGACACTTTAAAATCTGAATTTGCAGATTTTAAAACAAGATATTCAAATATTCATACTAAAAAGATTCTGGAAATATTTTCAATATATCAGCTATGGCATGACACATTCAATGAAGATTTGGAGGATGAGGATAAGATTATAATAGCCACAAATAAATTTAAACCTGAGGATATTATAATCGGTCAGGGTTTAATAGGAGCTAATTCAATTGATGAGGCAATTGACTGGTTAAAAGTAGTTAGAACAGCACTTATCTTTGTGGAATACAATAGGGATGAACTTGAATCTGAAATTTATAACTCTAAAAGAAAGGATTCAGATGATGATAATCCTGATGTTGGAGAAACATTTTCCAATTTCATGTTTTAGTTTATAAATTTCTTTTTAAACATTATATTTTTTTTTACATTAACTGTTTAAATTAAAATCATTCTACTTGTTTTTTAAATAATCCTTTTCGATTATTATTAGGTAAATCAATTTTATTTTATTTTATTTAATCTTTTTAAAACGATTTTTTTTATAAAAATCATAACTTATATATTGTTAAAATAATAAAAATATTTTTAATATTTATAATGATATACTAATGTTATATAATGAGGAATACAATGAGAGATAAGTGTGGTGTTGTAGGGATTTACTCTAAAGATCAAAGTAAAGATGTATCTGCTCCAATTTATTATGCTTTATATTCTTTACAGCATAGGGGTCAAGAATCTGCAGGTATTGCAACTCATAATAATATTAAGGGCTTAAATTATTATTGTGGTATGGGTCTTGTTGCAGATGTTTTTAAAACATATGAACTTCAAAAATTAAGTGGATATGTTGGTATTGGTCATGTAAGATATTCAACTACTGGTCAATCTAAACTTGAAAATTCACAACCTTTTGTAACTGATTTTGAAGATGGTTACATTGCTATGGCTCATAATGGTGATATTGTTAATTCTAAAATCTTAAGAGACCATCTTGTTGATTTAGGTTATGAATTTAACTCTGATACTGACAGTGAAGTATTGTGTTATCTAATTAAAGAACAATATCGTAAATTAGGTAATATTATTGATGCCTTAGAAGAGATTTCTAAAATGGTTATAGGTTCATATTCACTTGTCATAATGATTAACGATGAACTTTACATCGTTCGTGACCCTAAGGGTATGAAACCTTTGGCTATTGCTAAAAAAGATGATATGTTTATTGCAGCGTCTGAAACCGTTGCATTTGATGTATTAAGTGCTGATTTTATAAGGGATTTAGAACCTGGAGAGGTTATTTCCGTTGTTGACGGTGAGGTTTCCAGTCATATCTTGGAGATTACCTCTGAAACTCAAAATGCAAGATGCATGTTCGAATATGTATACTTTGCAAGACCTGATAGTGTTATAGACGGCAGATCTGTTTTTGATGTTAGGTTGGATATTGGTAAAAAATTATATGAGGAATTTCCATTTGATGCAGATTTAATTGTTCCCGTTCCAGATTCTGCAATACCATTTGCTTTAGGTTATTCCCGTGCCTCAGGTATTCCTTATGGTGAGGGATTAATAAAGAACAGGTATGTTGGAAGAACATTTATTATGCCTTCCCAGGAGGAAAGGGAACTTGCGGTTAAATTAAAATTAAATCCATTAAAATTAGGTCTTGAAGGTAAGGACATTGTTTTAATTGATGACAGTATTGTAAGAGGTACTACCTCAGCCTCATTAATTCATATTTTAAAAGAGGCTGGAGCCAATAAGATTTATCTTCTTGTAGGTTGTCCTCCAGTGGTCGCTCCTTGTTTCTATGGTGTGGCTATGGCATCTAAAGAAGAGTTAATAGCAGCTAATTACAGTATTGAAGAGATTAGATTACAATTAGATGCTGATGCATTAGGTTATATCAGTATTCCATCCTTGATTGATGCCATTGGTTTTGGTAAAGATGAATTATGTTTAGGTTGTATTACCGAGGATTATCCAACCTACTTACCTGATGATTTAGAAGTAGAATCATATTATACATTCTATTAAATTAACTATTTTTTTTTTATTATTTTTCATAAAACTTTAATGATGATATTATGGTAGAGTTATTATCCCCTGCAGGGGATTTTACATCACTTAGTGCGGTATTAAAAAATGGTGCGGATGCTGTTTACATTGGTCTTGATGGAGTTAATATGAGGATCAATGCATCTAATTTTAAACTGGACCAGATTAAAAAAGCGTCACAAATGGCAAAGGAATACAATGCTAAACTATATGTTTGCACCAACACTATAATGAGAGATAAAGATGTTGAACGTTTAAATAAACAATTGCCGGTCCTTGCAGATAGTGGTGTTGATGGTCTTATAATATCTGACATTGGTCTAATAGAATCTACATGTGACTATGGTATGGAGGCCCATATCAGTGTTCAGGAGAACATTACGAATCTTAATACCTTAAAGACTTTAAAAAAGTTAGGTGCTAAAAGAGCTATTTTATCAAGGGAATTATCTCTAAGGGATATTAGAAATATCACCAAAAAATCACCTATTGAAACCGAGGTTTTCATTCATGGCGCTATGTGCATGGCGGTTTCCGGAAGATGTTTTTTAAGTTATGGTCTTTATGGGAGAAGTGCAAACTGTGGTGACTGTCTTCAGCCCTGCAGAAAAAATTGGAAACTAAGTTTTGACTTTGATAATAATGATAAGGTTATAAATAGCAGTGATTTAAAAATGGATGAGGAATCATTTCTAATAGGTGAGGCATATGACAATACCTATAGAACAACCTTCTTCTCACCTAAGGATATGGCAATGATTGAACATATTCCGGAATTAATGGAATCCGGAGTAGATGCATTTAAAATCGAGGGTAGAGCACGTTCTGCAGATTATGCCGCAACAGCTACTAATGTTTATAGACAAGCTATTGACCTATATAATAAGGATAAAGAGAATTACAAATACAATCCTAAATGGATGGAACAGCTTCAGGAGGTCTTCAACAGAGGCTTTGACACTGGTTTCTATTTTAACACCCCATATGAAATAAGCGAAAATAATAAATCAGAGTATGTTAAGAAAGACATTGGTAAGGTTTTAAATTATTATAATAAGCCTAAAGTGGCGGAAATTAAAATCTGGGATGATTTATCTTTAGGGGATGAATTAATGGTTCAGGGACCTACAACGGGATCAGTTCGTTATACTGTAAATTCAATGGAGATTGAAAATAGAAGGATTGAAAAGGCTTGTAAAGGTCAGGATGTTGGAGTTTATTTCCCTGAGAAGTTACGTAAAAATGACTTTGTATATAAATTAGTTAAAAGAGAAGATTTTGAAAGTTAAATTATTTCCACATTTGATGGAAGATATGATTTAATCGTTTAATTAATCTATTTTATTCTATATTTACTTTAAAAATATGGATTTATCTGGTTTAATTAATTTATTCTTATCTTATGTTTATTTTAAAAAAAATATATTTATAAAAAGAATTGAGGATTTTCTATGTGTGAAAAAAGAATAGCTATTTATGGTAAAGGAGGTATTGGTAAATCTACTACAGTAGCTAATTTATCAGCAGCCTTAAGTAATGAGGGTTTAAAAGTTATGGTAATAGGATGTGATCCTAAGGCCGATACTACTAGAACATTATATGGTATGAGGATTCCTACTATTATAAATACTATTAAAGAAAATAGAAATCCTGAATTGGGAGACATAGTCTTTAAAGGTTATAATGGCATTTTATGCACTGAAAGTGGAGGTCCTGAACCTGGTGTAGGCTGTGCAGGACGTGGTGTTATTGTAGCTATGAAACAACTTCAGAAACTTAATGCTTTTAATGAGGATATCGATGTAAGATTTTATGATGTTCTGGGTGATGTTGTCTGTGGAGGTTTCTCAGTACCCCTTAGAAAGGACTATGCAGACGAGGTTTACATAGTGTCTTCTGGAGAATATATGTCCCTTTATGCTGCAAATAATATTAGTAGGGGAATTAAAAAACTTAAAGGACAATTAGGTGGAATAATTTTAAATAAGCGTAATGTTAACAATGAAGAGGAGATTGTTAATGCATTTGCAGAAAAAATAGGTACCAAGGTAGTAGGTGTTGTTGAAAGAAGCGGTCTTATTCAGGATGCTGAACTTGATGCAAAAACGGTAGTTGAAAAATATCCTGATTCTGATGAAACATCAATTTATAAAAAGTTGGGTAAATCATTAATTGAAAATAGTGATTATACAATACCGGAACCAATAGATGATGAGGAGTTTGAAGAGTTTTTTAAATTTTACAGTAAAAATTAGTTGATTAACCATTTATTACTTAATTAGAATTAGAATCTATTTAATTAACTTTTTAAAATCATTTAAATTGTAGTGTTTCATATTTAAATCCTCATAAGAGTCAATAACTACTTTAAGTGCTTTATCGTAGTTTTGGAAGTAATGTAAATGTGAGTCACATGAACAATCACTGGAGCCGAAACTATCAACAGAATCATCACTTATATTCTTGATATAATCTGATAGTTCACATTCTATTTTCCTAGAACTTAACGTGTATATGACCTCAACAATATCTGCATCTTTATTTTTAAGTAAGTAATCTATATGCCAATGTAGTTTCTTGTCATCTGCAAGGTGTCTTTTAACTCTTGATTCAATTGAATTCATTGCAGAACCTACATAAACATAATATCCTGGCATAAACTCTATTTTGCCCAGAGCACCAATCTTTGTTTTTATACTTTTTTTAAGTTCTATAATTAAACAATATGTACCTTTCATTTTAACTAGATATAATTTTAAATAGGAATATTTATAAAAGTATTCATAATCAATTTTTTTCAGGTGTTTTTTATAAGATGAATTTTGAAATAATGGCTAGGGGTCATCCAAATGTTAGCTCAATTCATAAATCTACCTTTGAGATAACTAAGGACAAAAGTTTAACCAAGGCAGGGGATTGTATAATTGGTCTTGACATGAATAAGTCCATGTTGGATTTTCCAGAGGATTTTAAAAATAAACTTCAATCCTCCAGTACAAAGGTTACGGTTCAGCTTAAAACAGATAATGGCTATGATGAGATTCATGGAAGGGGGGATTCTAATTTGGAATTATCCCATGAAACAGATATGGTTATAAGGAAAAGCACATTTACATGTAATAGGACATTAATGGTTGAGGCGGATAAAGCTGCCTGTGATTTAAATAGGGATCTTATTGAAGATCTAATTAATGGTAAACGATTATATGTAAATATTATTTTGGATTGAATCTTTTAGTTTATCATTCATTTCTTAAATTTATATAAAAATCTTCTAATTTTCGAAACCTTTATATATTAGTTTTGACTAATAGTTTATTACTGTTTATTAGACTATCTTTTTTTATGCGGGGATGGTCGAGTGGTCAAAGGCGATAGGTTGAGGGCCTATTGGGTTAGTCCCTTCGCGGGTTCAAGTCCCGTTCCCCGCACTATATGACTTTTTTTGATTATTACTATTTTATAGATTGTAGAATTTTTACTTGATTTTTTTATATTAAATACTAAATTATTTAAATTATTAAAATATAGATTAAACTAATATAGATTAAAAATTTAAAATTTATTATAAAAAAAATCAAAGGTGGTATATGATGAAAGCAGTTATTCCGGCAGCAGGATTTGGAACTAGATTTTTACCTGCTACTAAAGCACAACCAAAAGAGATGTTACCTGTTTTTGATAAGCCTACTATTCAATATGTAATTGAAGAGGCAGTAGCATCCGGTATAGATGATATTTTAATTGTTACAGGTAAGAATAAAAGGTCTATCGAGGATCATTTTGATAAATCATTTGAACTTGAACACACTTTAAAGGAAAGTGGTAAACTTAAAGCTTTAAAACAAATTCAAGATATCACTGACTTGGCTGATATCTGTTATGTTCGTCAAAAAGAACAGAAAGGTCTTGGAGATGCAATATATTGTGCTAAGAAACATATTGACGGAGAACCTTTTGCTGTAATGCTTGGTGATACTATTACAAAGGGTGCTGTTCCATGTACTAAACAGCTAATTGAAGTTAGTCAGAAATATAACTCATCTGCAATAGCTGTCGAAGAGGTTCCCGATGAGAAAGTGGAAAGATATGGTATTATTGATGGAAGACCTGTTGAAGATTCTGTATATAAAATTGATAAACTTATAGAAAAACCACCTTTAGCAGAAGCTCCAACAAACTTGGCTATTATGGGAAGATATGTTTTAACTCCTGATATCTTTGATCATATTGAGAATACTAAACCGGGTAAAGGTGGAGAAATCCAATTGACCGACGCATTAGCTAAATTGAATGTTATATATGGTTCAATATTTGACGGTAAAACTTATGATATTGGAAACCGTCTTGAATGGTTAATGACCTCAATCGAATTTGCATTAGATGATGAGGATGCTCACGATCAAATATACAATTATATGAAATCAATTGTAGACTCCCAATAGATATTTTTAAGGATGTGCTTTTTTATGGAAACTCAAAGAATATTAGTAACTGGTGGAGCAGGTTTTATTGGAACAAACCTTGTAGAAGAGTTAAGATCACGTGGTCATGAGGTTTTATCAGTAGATTTATTACATCATGAGGATGAGGCAGACTTATACTCTGATGAATATTCTGATTATGTTAGAGGTGATGTTAGAAACTATCGCCAAATTGAGAGAATTTTTGAGGAAAATGATAAATTCGATTATGTTTACCATTTAGCTGCTGAGTATGGACGTTGGAATGGTGAGGCTTACTATGAAAACCTCTGGGAAACTAATGTGATTGGTCTTAAAAACATGATTAGACTTCAAGAAAAACTTAAGTTTAGAATGATTTCATTTTCAAGCTGTGAGGTTTATGGTGATTATAAGGGTGTAATCACCGAGGATTTAATGGAAACACATCCAATCAATGAAACATATCAGATGAATGATTATGCTATAAGTAAATGGGCTGGAGAACTTATGGTCATGAATTCAGCATCAATGTTTGGTACAGAAACTGTAAGGGTAAGACCTTTAAACTGTTATGGTCCTCATGAGGCATACTCTCCATATAAAGGTTTCATTCCAATATTTATCTATAAAGCATTGCATGACCAACCGTATTCTGTACATATGGGCCATAAAAGGATTATTGATTATGTTGGGGATACTGTAAACACCTTTGCAAACATTGTGGATAACTTTATACCTGGTGAGGCTTATAATGTAGGTAGTAAACCAGAATGGGAAAAGGATATTAAAGAATATTCTGACATTGTTCTTGATGCATGTGGTAAGGATGATTCCCTTGTAACTTACACACCTCCTGAGCCATTTACAACCAAGGTTAAAACAGTCGATTGTTCCAAGGCTATTCGCGATTTAAAACATGACCCTAAAGTGTCACCGGAAGAGGGAATTAAAAAGACTGTTGAATGGATGAAAGATTATTATAGAATAGAATAGTCTTTCTTTTTCTTTTTTTAATTATATTTTTCATAATCTGGTCTTTCAACAATAAAAATTATATTTTTATTATATGATGTTTTGTTCAGGTTTTGTGGTGGCATAATAGTTGAAATTATGTCTTTTATTTTTTAGAGATATTATATTAGTTCTGTGATGGTGTTTTAATGGTTAGGATAATAGCTTTAATACCTGCATTTAATGAGGAGGTGGCGTTAGGTTCTGTAATTCTAAGAACCTTGCAATATGTTGATGACGTATTGATTGTTGATGACGGAAGTACAGATGCTACAAATCAGATAGCCCGTCTTGCAGGTGCAAAGGTAATTACACATCCAAATAATCTTGGAAAAGGGGAAGGATTAAAATCTGGTTTTCAGGCTATTGGCGATGATTATGACATTATACTTACAATAGACGGTGACGGTCAACATAATCCAGATGAAATTCCTTTATTGTTAAAACCAATACTTGATGGTGAAGCCGATCTTGTAAATGGAAGTCGTTATATCAATGGTCCTGAGGAAAATACCCCGGCTTATCGTAGGGTTGGTCAGCAGGTTCTTGATAAGGCTACTAATATTTCTGCAGGTATTGATGTTACTGATTCACAAAGTGGTTTTAGAGCTTTTTCCTCCAAATGTTGTTCTTGTTTCAGATTTAAAGATACTGGGTTCGGGATTGAAAGTGAGATGTTGGTTGATGCTGCAGAAAATGGTTATAGAATAATGGAGGTTCCAATTACCGTTCGTTATGATGTGGACGGTTCAACAAAGGACCCTGTAACACATGGTGTAGGTGTATTGTTAAACATTATTAAGGATAAAATCCAAAGAACATTTAATGGTAATAAATAGTTTATCTATTAAATTAATCTAAGAATTTATTTACAATATTCTAATTAATTTAATTAAATATAAGATAGTTTATTTTAATTTAAATTTATTTTAATTCAAATTTTTGAAGGTTTTTTAATTTCTATAATTTTTTAACAAACTTAAGTTAAATAAGTGATAGTATGTATAGTGATGAGGAGAAAATACAGTTGATGAAAGATTTTGATAAGATGAATTATTATGAGAGTCAAAATTTTGATTATGATGATGAATTTGCTAGTGAATTAGTGGATATTGTTAAAAAATTAAATACTGGTGCTTTGTCTGTAGATTCTGATGAGATTAAACAGGCTATACTTGATTTGGAATTTAATTTATATGGTCAAGGTATCTTCCTAAGAAAGGAATCCAAATTCTTTGAAGAGGGTTTTGAGATATATTTGAATATTGGTATCAATTCAGACCAATTAACTAATCTTATTAAATGGTTAGATAGGTTTAGTTTTGAGATTTATTCAGTCTATGAGGACGGATTCTCATCTTTGAATATTACATTCCTTTTAAAACCTACCTATGAATATGAGGATGTTAACACTGATTAGTTAATTTACTTTATCAATTCCTATTTTTCTTGGTTTCGTATTCTTTAATTCTATTTTACAATTTCTTTATTTTTTTTAGTTTTTGCTTTTTTAAGCTTATTGTCATCTTTAAATAGTGATATTCTAGGAAAGTCGTTTAAATTATAAATTGTTCTTTTCTATAATTAAATAATAATCCTTTTCTTAGAATTAATAATAAATTAGTTAAATCCTTTTTGTTTTTATATAATTATATAATTTAAATCATTTTCAATAACAAAGTTTATATTATATTATCTAGTAATTTTATTATAATAAACAGATAGAAATTAATTGTTTTATCTAAGATAATTTTATGGTGAGATAATGAAGGTAGAAGACTTAGTAGCTAAATGTCCTAAATGTGGTTCAACTGATAAAACTGTTTATCGTAGAAGAATAGATAATCATTTAGCATATGCTGAAACCGCATATTTCAAATGTTCTAATTGTGGACATTTATTTGAAACAGGTCATGATGATACAAACGATGAAAGAAATAAGATGATTAAAAAATTAAATAAAATCATGTAATTTCAGTCTTTTTTTGCAATTTTTTTTTAAATTAACTTTTTATTTTTTTGTGATATAATGCCATTTCATATAATGATAATACCAACACTTAATTGTCCAGGTAACTGTAAGTATTGTTGGGGTTCTGATAAACATGCCGAGGTAATGGACATTAGCATGATTGAAAGTATTAAAGAATGGTTAGAAACATTTAGAAATAATGAACCGGTTCATTTTACTTTCCATGGTGGGGAACCTTTACTTGCAGGATATGATTTTTATAGGGAAGCTTTCCCGATACTTAATCAGTTAAAGAACATAAATGGATACTCAATGCAATCTAATCTTTGGCTTCTTGATGAGAATATCGTTGAAGTATTAAAGGAAAATAACGTTGCATTAAGTACCAGTATTGATGGTCCTAAGGAGATTACAGATTACCAGAGAGGTAAGAATTACTTTGATAAAACAATGGAATCTGTAAAACTTGCAGAGGATAATGGGTTATTTGTTAATTATGTATGCACATTCACCTCATATTCTAAGGATTATGCAAATGAAATATATGATTTCTTTAAAGGGATGGGTGCAACTGTTAAAATTCATTCTGCCCTTCCATCTTTAAGGGGGGATAATGCGGATCCATGGGCATTAAACCAGGAGGATTATGGTAGGTTAATGGTTTCATTACTTGATAAATACCTATATGATCTTGATAAGTTTCAGATTAAAGACTTTGACCATATGGCGAAAAGCAGTTTCATTCGTCATGGAACACTATGTACCTTTGCGGACTGTATGGGGGATACCCTTGCAGTAGGTTATGATGGCAGTATTTACCCTTGTTATAGGTTTGTAGGAATGGATGAATATATAATGGGTAATGTTAAGGATAAACCTAGTGTTGAGGATTTACATAATTCCAATGCCTGGGGAAAATTAGAGGAATTTAATTCATTTGTTGATGATAATTGTAAAACCTGTAGATTCATTAAATTCTGTAGAGGCGGATGTCCATATAATGGTATTGTTGCAAGCCATACACCGAAAGAGGTAGATCCTCAATGTGAGGCTTATAAGTTGATATTCTCCGATATTTCAAAAAGACAGAATAGGGATTTCTTAAAAAGAGGAATTCCAGGAATGCCGGGTATGGATGGACCGCAAGAGAAAAAAGAAGGGGAACCATATTCAATTATGGATTTAATGATGAAGCCATTATAATGTTTAAAGGTAAAATTGGGTTTTAATATTTAATTAAAACTATACTACTTATTTTTTTTAGATTACTTTTATTTTATCTTTTTTTTTTAATTTAAAAACCTTAAAGGATATTTCATATATTTTAAATTTTTTTATTATTTATTTTTAAAATCTTAGTTAACTTTTTTAATTAATTTCTTCTGGTTTAATTTTAATCATCTATTTCAACTTGAATTATGTTTTTATTATCTATTTTTAATCTTTTAATTTAAATTTTATTTATATTACTATATTTTGGATTTTAGTTTAGGTTTTTTTTTTAAAACTTAGGATAGATTAGTATATCTTATTTATTTAAATATCCTGTAACTTTTAAATTTATTTTTGAATCTAAATTTCTAATCATTTTTAAAAATATTCATAAAATCTTTTATTTTACCTATATTTCCTAGATATTTCTTAGATTTTGATTTAGATAACCCTGATGTAATATTTTTTTTACATAAATTAAATTTTATATAATTTTATTATTAGATTATATTGTTTTGTCTATAAATTTTTAGTTTTATTTTACAATAGTTTTAAATGGATAGAAAATTTTATATAATATAAATCATTAAAGAAATAATAGAAAAAATATTTTTTCTTTTATGTTCAATTTTTTTTTGAACTAGGTTAAATTATATTTTTAGGGAGTGATATGATATTAAATAAAAAATTATTATTAATATTGACTTTGTTTGTAACTATCATATTATGTACTAGTTCAGTAGGTGCACAGAGTGTAAGTAATGTTATTACTGCTGATTCTAATAATGGTAGTTCCCAGGTTTCAGATGTTAATGAAGAAAATGGTACAGATGTGTATGTCCACAATATGATCATAATGATGATTTAACTGATTCTAAATATGAGAATCCAAATGACTATTATTTTGATGAGAATGGTAACCGTGTGAATTATACTTCAGATACCCGTAGTTTTAATAATGTTACTATGTCTAATGGGTATAACGCTTATGCAATACATCATAGTGGTTATTTGGAAACTAATGACAGTAAGACACATCCAATATTTTGGAATGATACCTTTAAGGTGGTTAGTCCTAATCATACAGGGGTTGTTGTTGGCCATTGGCATTTAACTAATGCAACTCCAATTGGAGAATTTTTAAAAATACTAATCTATGAATATTTGGATGCCTTTAATAATATTAATGATCCTAATGTTCCTAATAGTATCTATTTACAATCTTATATATGGGACTTCTATGATAATGTAAACAATTATGACGGTTTATCAGATCTCAATAAAAGGGTTGTTGATGAGTATAATAACGGAACCCGTGTAAATAATACCGGCAATATTAAATGGACCAATAGCACCCATTATAAAATATACGATTTTATGGGTTTTCAAAATATGAATAGTACTCACATGGATATGTGGGGATTTAAAATTACAGAAGTAGATGTTCCACAACCAAGTAATAATACCACAAACGGTACTAACAGTACTAACAGTACTCCGGTAAATCCTGGAAACACTAACAATACTACCTCAGGGAATAATACTAATGGTACTAACACTACTCCATTAAACCCTAATGGTGATAATAATATTATATCTTATAATGATAATAATAATTCAAGTACTTTAGTTAATAATGTCCCATTACTAAATACTGGAAATCCACTTTATATGGTGTTTTTAGTATTAATTGTTTTAGGACTAATTCCATTTAACAGACGGATTAAAAAGTAATTTAAATAATGTTTTAACTTTTAAAATTTTATATAGTTTTAAATCTTTTAATATTATTTTTGATTCTTTTTTTTAAAAAAACAGAGACTTTTTTTATTAATTTAATTCTTCATAGGATTATTGATTTTTTATTCTTTTTTTTTTAATGGAAACTTTATCTATTAATTTAATTCTTCATAGAATTATTAATTTTTTTTTTAATTAATTAAATTTTAAATTATTTTTTTCATGTTTAAAATAAATTAATTATCATGTAAAATTACATTTTTAATTATTATTCATAATGATTTGTTTATATCTAAATATTTTTTTGATTGTAAAATAATTTATTTGATGTATTACTTATTTTTAAATTCGTTTTCTAAATTTAAATTGTTTATTATAAGTTTTTTAAATTATTATTGTTTTATATAGATTTATTATACTATTTTTTTTAAGAAATCTATCATTATAAATTAAAACTTCCCTCTTTTTTTTAACAAAGTTTTAATATGATAAAAAATAAATTATCATTAATTATAATTATAAATTCTTAACAATTTTTAAGAAGGTATTAATAATGATAACCTCAGTTCAAAAGGAAATTTTACAAAATTTAATTAATTTATATCAAACCTCTGAAGGTAAATCTATTAAAGGTGAACAAATAGCTGAAGTTATGAACCGTAATCCTGGTACCATTCGAAACCAGATGCAATCATTGAGAAGTTTAGGTTTAGTGAAGGGAGTGCCTGGTCCTAGGGGTGGTTATAAACCAACTATTGAAGCTTATCATAATTTAAACATACCAGTATCTGATAAAGATTCAAAAGTGCCAATTTCAGTTAATAACAATAGGATAGAAGGACTTTCTGTTGCTAAAATTGAATTTACCAGTGTGCCTCATCCAAAGGAATGTGAAGCTGCTATTAAGGTATTAGGCAATATAAAATCTTTGAATATTGGTGATGAGATTCAGGTTGGACCTACGCCAGTCAATAATCTAGGTGTAATCGGTAAGGTTGTAGGACGTGATGATACAGATAATATTATTTTACTTGAGACAAATACAATACGCAGCATACCTAAAAAATCAGTTATTGAAATAGGATCTGTTGATTTATTAACATTGTTTCCTGACAATACTATCCGTGAGGCATCAAAAATATTTTCCTGCAATTCTATTAATGGTGCACCAATTGTTGTTGATAATGTGGCAGTCGGTGTTTTAACTGTTACAGATGTTGTAAAAGCTATTGCAGAAAATAAGGAGGATATAAAAGTCAGTGAATATATGTCTCCTAAAGTGGTTAGTGTTAATAAGGACATGTCTATTGCAAATGCGGTAGAAATAATGTATAAACATAAAATAGGAAGATTGATTATAACCGATGATAATAACAATCCAATTGGTATTGTAACAAGAACTGATCTTATTGAATCCATGATTAATCTTAAAAAATTCCCTATAACTACCGAGTAGTTATATCTCCTTTTTTTTAATTATTTTTATGAACTTGTTATTTAAATTAAAATTCTTATTCTATTAGATATTTCTATAATCAATAAAAATTGGTTTTCATTTAAATCCATTCAATCTATCATTATAAATCAAATGATTAAATATATAGTAATATCTTAAAAAGAGTATATTTGGATAAAAAATCTTATTTTAAAAAATAGAAATAAAGAGTTTGGATAATATTATATCATCTATCAGAAAACTTAAAAGGTTCTGTGAAACTGTTTAGATAATAATTATATCGTCTATCTCTTCTAGTTTTGCCTGGGCTAATTTTTTAATACGTGGAAATTCGTTTTCATCACGGGCTATCTTATTTAGAATTTCTCTATCATTAGTTAATTCCACTACAACTTTGTGATTCTCATAATTTTCCTGGCTAAGGGCAAGATATAATATTTTATCTTTACCTTCTGAGCTTACTTTATTAATATTGGTTTTAAACTCCTTAATTTTCTTTTTACAAAGCTCTTCTCTTTCTTTAATCAATTCTATTTTATTTTCGCTTGTATCCTCAAGCTCCTTTAGAGGATATCTATCATCAAGTTTCTGATAATAGGATAGGGTTTTTTCATAGGGTATAAGTAAAGTATCCATGAAAAATTTTTTATTTTCGATAAAATCGGATATCCCAACCTCCAAATCCTTATATTCATTATATGAATCATAGAATAGTTCGGAATCATTGGTGTTATTTAAAATCTCTTCAAGGGCAGGCTCTATTTTACCAAGCTTCTCATATGCTATTGCGCGTATCTGCCATACCTCATCATCTTTGGCTATCTCATTTAAAGTATAGATATCCGTTATTTTATTCACGATTACCTTTCTGATACTTGCATTGTCTGAATCCTTAAGTATCTCTTTAAGGTAATCCTCATTATGGATTTTCTCAACTAGAATTTTCTTAACGGAGTCGTCCTCATTCTTATCATATAATGAGTATAAAACGTTTTCATCATCAATCTTTTCTGCAATCTTGGATTTTAAAGTAGCATCTGTATTATCTATAAAGAGTTCTTTAAGTTTGTCCTCATCATATATTTTATCTACTATCTCCTCTTTAATCTGGTTGTTATCACTGTTTAAACCTATTTCGAGAAGTTTTTCCTCATCATAAATCTTTTTAATGATTGATGATTTGTATTCGACCTTGTCTGCTTTAAGTGCGATGTCACGTAGTAAATCCTCATCCTCGATTTTATCCAGTGCAATGTATGCCATATCATTGTTTCTGTTGGCTATTGCAATTTCTTTTAAATATTTGAGATTGTAGACTTTGTCTGTTGCCAGACCTCTGGAGTTAAGGCAGTTACTGTTAATGGCAATATTTGTAAGCTTTTTCTCATCCTCGATTCCATCGATTGCGACGATTCCAACATCGACATCCTCGTCTTTAATAGCTATTCTTTCAAGTATGTCCTCATTTTCAATTAACTCAGTTGCAATAAAACGTGTTTCTTTACATTTACTATTTAAAGCTATGCAATATATGTCCTCAAGTGATGTGATGTGGCTTAAAGCAAATTTACCTACATTGAAATCAGTATCTTTTATGGCAGATTCTTTGTATAACTTTTCATCATTTACCCTTGATAATGCTATGTTACGTATCGTTGGATCTGTATCGTTTAATGCTACTTCCTTAAGCACTCTAAGATTTCGAATTCTTGCAACCGCTACCTTACGGGCTTTTGCATTTTTTGCTTTAAGTGAAAATTCATCTAATAATTCAACATTTTTTATATTTCTAACAGCGGATATTGCATTATCGCTATTTCCATCATTATAAGCTATTTCAAGGTATCCATAGTCTTCGGAACCTATTCTCATATATGCCGCAGATCTGACCTGCCATGCATCGTCATTACGAGCAATATCAATAAGTTCCTCTAAATTTAAATCTTCACTCTGTATTGATTGGATTCTTTCGGTTATAGAATCGCTGTATATTCCTTTTTTATTTATTCTATCCATAAAACCCATTATTACCACTTAATTAATTGAATTATTATATTTAAATAAATTTGATATTTTTAATTAACTTCGAATGTTTTAAAGAAAAATCTTTTATTTAATTACTAATAAATATATAAATATAAGTGTATCATTATATAATATTATATATAATTCTTATTTTTATAAATTTAATGTTTTTTATAAAAACTTATTTATTTTTAGTGATATTTATGGAAAATAAAGGTATTGAAAATATTTCATCTAATTTTAATCCAAAATTAAAGGCTCATAAGGTAAAACAAATAGAATTAAAAAATGAAATGACTGTTAGCCAACTTATTGATGAGTTTGATTCATCAGGTGTCTTAGGTTCTGGAAGAGTCTCAAGAGCTAGAAATCTTTTAATTGATATGGTTAATGATGATGATATGCAGATCTTCTTATCCGTTGCAGGTCCTATGGTTCCTGGAGGATTAAGGAATGTTATTGCAGATATGATTAGGAATAGACAGATAAGTACACTTATTACAAGTGGCGCAAATTTAACCCATGATATGGTTGAGGCTTTTGGTGGAAGACATTATAAGGATTTAGGATTTGATGATGAGGAACTTAATGATGCGGGAATTGGTAGGATTGCCGATGTATACACTCAATCAGGTGATTTTGAGGTATTTGAAGAGAAGATCACTGAAATGTTAGAAATAATTGAGAAGAAATATGACAATCCTAAAGATAAAAACATTATTTCAATTGAGAAGTTGTTGTATGAATTCGGAATGCTTATAGATGATGAGAACTCTATTTTATATTTAGCTGCTCATAATAGTGTTAATATATTTGCACCAGGTCTTATTGATAGTATGATTGGTCTTCAATTATGGATTTTTAGTCAGGATCATAATCTTCATGTAGATGCGGTTGGGGATATGCATCATTTATCTGATGTTGTATTTGAAACGGAAAAGGTAGGTGCCATTATGTTAGGTGGTGGTATTCCTAAGCATTATACTTTAGCATCCAATCTTCTTAAAGGTGGAATTGATGCAGGTTTCCAGATTACTATGGATAGGCCTGAAACCGGAAGTTTAAGTGGTGCAAGACTTGAGGAAGCTAAAAGTTGGTCTAAAGCAAAACATGGTTCAAAACTAGTAACTGTAATAGGTGATACTACTATATTATTCCCACTTATATATGCGGGAGCAATGGATCATTTTAAAGAATAATGGGGTATTATTGTGGAATTTCTACTTTATCCTATTTTGTATGGTCTTTCAGGATTCTTCATGAAGATATCCGATGATGTTTATGATGAGAAACATAATAAAATTCTTGCTTCTTTAATAGGCATTTTATGTGGTGTTGTATCTGGAATAATTACAAGTTCCAGTGTCGACGGTGCATATATATTTCTTGGAATATTGATAGGTAATTTTATAGCTTTAAAAGTCGACGGAATACATCATGTAGTTACATTGATTGTATTTCTTGCTGTTTCACTGTATTTATCTATTCCAACTTTAAATCTTCTATTACTGGCAGTTATTATTATTTCTGCTTTAATAGATGAGATTGGAAATGATGATGAGAAAATCTATGCAAAAAGTAAATTCTTAATGTATTTCTTTGATTATAGATTTACCATGAAGGTTGTAATCCTTATACTCGCATTATTCGGATACTTAAATCTATGGACATTTTTATTCTTCTTATGTTTTGAAATAGCATATGAGATTGGAAGGGTTTTATTTGAAAGATATCTAATTAATTGGGATTTATGATTCTTAGATTTCCTTTTTTATTTTTTTTTCAAATTTTTTTCATTGGATTTGAATCTTATATTATCCATTTTTTAAGTATTTTATTTGAATACAATTTTTTTTTAATTTTTAATTTTATTATGATATGTAAATTTCTTTTTACAATTTAAATTGTATATTATTTAGTTTTTATTAAAATGTAAAATACTTTTTACAATCATTTTTTTATTTTTTTGAACATTTTTTATTTTTATCATAATTTTTTATATTTTTTTATAATTTTTAACTAATTAAATTATAAATATTTTACATTTATGAATGATAAAGTATTTAAGTTCGTTAATTATACCTATATATAGAAAAATAAATTCAACTTTATTTTTCTAATCTTTAAATTGAACTTTATATTTTTAAAAAATCAATTGGAGGATATGATGAAAAAGTATAGTAAATATTTAGTTTTAGCTTTACTTTTAATTACAATAGTTACTATTACCGGAGTATCAGCAGAAGACACTTCAAATTACTCCTCTTCAGATAATACAACATTAAACTCTGTAAACAACAATGTAAACATTTTAACAGATGATAATGTTAGTGACAGGAATGTCACACCTGTGGAGAATACAAGTATTGATGAAAACACAACTCCTGCTGTTGAAAATAAGACATTTAATACTAATGTAGATATTTCTGTAGATAACTCCTCAGTATATGAGCCATCTATTGTAAACATCTCTGTTATAGGGGATAATAATGCTACAGTCAATGGTGGAAATATTAGTGTTATTATTAAATATGACGATAACGGAACCGTTTATAATAAAACTCTCCCGGTAACTGATGGTAAAGCTATAATTCAATGGACTCCTACAATCACTGGAAAATATACTATTAATGTATATTTCAATGGTTATACTGCAGATAACATTACTTACAGCACTTCCAAAGGAAGTAAAACCTATAATGCAATTGCAAATAATAATTTGATTATTATTTCAAATAATGTTGTAATGTATTATAAAGACGGAACTAAGTACTACGTATTTGTTACAGATATTGACGGTAATCCTATAAGTAATGTTTCTGTTGAGATAAATATTGCAGGTAAATCCTACAAAAGGATTACTAATGAAAATGGAACAGCTTTTCTTTCATTAAACTTATCTCCAAAAACTTATAATGTTACTACCTCAGTAGTAAACTCCACTGTTACTAATTCATCTTCAGTAACAATTAATAATTGGAACAATAGTTTAATCAAGGTTAATCCAGTTAAATTAACTAAAGAGTATAAACTTAGCAATAATTTTAAGGTCTATATAAGCCACAATGGTACAGCCCTTCAAAATGTACCTGTATATATTGTCATTAAAGGTAAGACTTACAAAGCAACCACTGACAACTCAGGACTTGCTCAACTTAACATTAATCTTAAACCTGGAAAATACAATGTATATGCATATGTTGTTAATGGTAATAAAAAAATAGGCAGCTATTCTACTATCACTGTTAATAAGTGGAATAAAAAATATGCTAAATTAACTGTTAATAAAGTAGTTAAAAACTATGCTGATTCCAATAAGATCCGTGTAAAATTGACCTATAAAAATCATGGAATTTCTGGTGAAAAGGTCTTAATCAAAGTTGCAGGTAAAACATATACCAGAACAACTAACTCTAATGGTGATGTTAGTATGAGCTTTAATAAAATAGGTACCTATAAGGTTAGTGCTTCTACTAATGTTGTTGGCGTTAAAGTCTCAGGTTCAAACACTGTTAAAGTAAATCCTGCATATGTTAATTTACTTGTTAAGAATAATGTAAATTCTTATACTGGACAATCAGACAATAAAGGTAAATTAGCTTTATTCTATAATATTAACAAGAAATACCTTGATTCAAAGAATAAAACTGTAAACAATAAATTAAAATTACAATTTACATATAATAATAAACCACGTGTTCAACAATATGTAAGTGTTACTATAAATGGTAAAAATACTGTTTATAAAACTGATAAAAATGGTAGAATCTATGCCGACATTAGTAAGGCAAAAACAGGTTGCCAATATGTTACAGTAATTTATTATTCTTTTGATAAAAATTATTATAGCTTAAAATGGTCCGTTCGAGTTAATTTCAGATAGTTAAAATTCATTATCTGAATTTTTTCTATCATTTCTTTTTTATTTTTAATGTATTTTTTTATTTTTCAGATCAACCTATTTTTAGCTAATGAATTCAAAGAGTAATTGTTTTTATGATTTCTTAGTTTAAATTTAAGAATTATTTCCATAGAAAACTATAATACATTTAAAACCATGTTTAAGTATTTAGTCTAGCTTTTTATTATTAAAACTAGTTTAAAATTCTATTTTTCTTAATTGATATTTGATTGGTCATTTATTTTTTTATTGAATTTTTTCATGATAAAAGTGTATTTAATGGTTAAATTCACAAATTAAAATGGAAAAATTAGGTTTTTTATTTATTTAAAATAAAATGAGCTTTAATAATTTAATCTATGTAATTAAAATGGAAAATTAGGTTTTTTATTTATTTAAAATAAAAATGTGGATTTAATAATTTTTTATTAAATCTTTATAAAAGGAAGTAATGCTTTAAATCATTTATTCAATATGTCGTGTACGGCTTTTTCAGGATCATCTGACTGATAAATACTACGTCCTACAATAGCGGCATTGGATATCTTAAGTGTTTCTTTTGCACTTCCTCCCTGTGCTCCAACGCCCGGTGATATTATAAAGGCATCTTTTCCAACAATGTCCCTGATTTCCTGAAGTCTATCTAATCTTGTTGCAGGTGCCACATAATTTTTAATACCTAAATCCACACCCATTCTTGCAATATCATCTGCTACAGGTTGGATAAATCTTTTAGCTCCTGGATGTGACATTTCTGTTACAAGGAATAAATCCTTACCATATTCATCTGCTTTATTTAGGCAGGCTTTAACACTATCTTCTCCTGTAAACCCATGACAGATAAGACCGTCTGCACCATTTGAATAGGTTATATCAGCTATCTTATCATTAGTTGCATCAATATCTGCAACCTTATAATCACATATAACCTTAAAATCAAATTGATCCTTTAAGGTGTTAATACAATTGATTCCAACTGCAAGTGTTAATGGATAACCAATTTTTATGGTGTCTATCTGATCTGATACTTTATCACATATCTTGATAGATTCATCCATATCCATAACATCCAATGCTAATATAATATTATTTTTAACTTTCATATTATCCCAATAAATTTTAATCATTAATTATTTAGTTTATACTTCTTTTTATTTTTTATTATTGGATCCGTTTCAGATTTTTCTTAATTTTATTATGAATTATTATATTTTTTTAAAAGATTTTCATTTTTTTTATCGCATAATCCAATTTTGGATATTTCTTAAATTTATTATGAAATACTAATTATTTTATAAAGTATTCTTAATTTTTTAATAGATTTCATATTGATTTTATAAACATTATATATTTTATCTAAAATTTTTTAATTATTTATACAAATATAATTGAATCAACATGATTTGATTTATTTTTATTATAATTATAGTTCTTTACCAAAAGTTTATACCTAATGAATTATAAAGATATGTTCATGGAAAAATTTAATAATAAAATTGAAAAACATTTGGAACTTTCAGAAATTGCAGATATGCTGAAAGAG
>Ga0256406_1000120_pt1 | contig 149914 bp, 134 predicted proteins | sample RumenRJG_03DNA_FD_185986 | JGI IMG/M metagenome (GOLD analysis project Ga0256406, IMG submission 185986) | Bovine rumen microbial communities from Lethbridge, Alberta, Canada - RJG_03 | ecosystem: Host-associated > Mammals > Digestive system > Stomach > Rumen | place: Canada: Alberta... | reverse complement strand
GAGTCCCGTTTAAAATGGCCTGGCAGGCAGGAAACTGCCGGAAAGGTTACTGGTGGACGAGCAACACAGCAGCGGTCAAAATGGCTATGACAAAAGAAAGACTGGTACGCTTCGGCTATTTCGATTTAGCCGAAGCATACCAGTCGGTGCATAACAACTGTTGAAACCGCCGTGTACCGAACGGTACGCACGGTGGTGTGAGAGGACGGGGGCTAACCGCCCCCTCTTACTCGATTCCGAAATGAAGGAAAACCATGCGAACAGGAAATCCACTGGCCAAACGGCTGCAAGGGGCATTGGATGCACGGGAAAACGCAGGCACCGCGGGTGATAAACCATGATCCACTGAGTATAGAAGGGCTGGGATAAACAGGTACAGCTGGCAGCAGCGATAGGGTCTGTTAAGGAGGCATGAGCGAAAACCCGGGCGGAATACATGCTGCCGGGTCTCTTCGGAATTTTAAGATACAGCCGGAGAAGTGTACGGTAACATAAGATGGAACTGGAATCCCCGGGATAAAGAAGGAGGATTCAGGATATGCAGGAAAGGAACAGCCGACACAAGTGTCTTTGCTGTGGAAAAGGAATTGTAGAAGGAAATCAGCTCTATGATATTTGCAGTGTCTGTGGATGGGAAGACGATCCGGTGCAGGCCGAAGACCCTGATTATTCCGGCGGAGCCAATCAAATGTCCCTCAACGAAGCCCGCAAAGCCTGGAAAGAAGGCAGAAAAATTTACTGATGAGATTGCATCCGAAGCGTTCCCGAAGGAAGATGACGAAGCTCCGGGAGCTGCCCAAAATTACTTGTATACAATTCGGAATTACGAGGTTGGTCATTACGGAGTTATAGGAAAGAGATGGCTGAAATGAATGAATATAAACGGCCTGAACCGACTGCCGTCGAGGAAAAAATGATCAGGGCGCTCCAGAGCATCGCCGATGACGATATATTCATTTATGGAATCAGAGCCACACTGGAAAAAGACGAATTGCGCCTGGAAATGACGGATGCAATTGCAGATGGAGATGTCCGGACCGAAGAAGATGCCATTTATTACGCTCTCCAGCTGGACAGAGAAGGAATTCCCCATGGATAACATCCGCATTATTTACTGGATTCTCAAAGTACTCGAGGGAAGCATGGACGCCGAAGAAATGGACGGCCGGATTATCTCGGCAGAAACTCTGGATGTAAGCCGCTCCAGGCTTCTTTCCGTCCTGCGCATGTTGATCCAGGCCGGACCGATTGAAGGAGAACGGACATGTCTCGCTTTGCTTTGCTCGAGAAACAGTTTCACTGGGAAGAAGGATCCGTATAAAATCTTGAAGATCTGGGATCCAGCTTCGAATTTTACGTGGAATTCTCTTCCCCGTTTTCCGGCTGCCCTTACTGTCATCATGAAACGATCCATATCAAAGACTGCAGGGAGCAAAAGGTCCTTCTGTGATATGAGGATGCAAAACCTGTCTATGCGGTCATCCACAAAAGAAGATTTGTCTGTCCCTGCTGCCGCAAAACATTTTACGAAGAAATCCCCGGCATTGGGCGTTATCAGCGGCGTTCCAGCGATATCATGGACAGTTCCATCCGGTCCTGTTTCGAGCTGACGGATCAGAATGCCGCCGCCGGCAGCCAGGGGAAGCCGAAAAGTGCAGAAAGGCCGTAAAAATAATCCTCCCCTGCGCGCAAAAGTTCCACTGCCCGCTGCTTTCGATGGCAAAGCTGAAACGGATATGGGATGGATCTCGCACTCCGGCGTCATCCTTCCAATTCCAGAGCACTCGCAAAATCGCTTGAATTCTGTGGAATCATGGGATAGAGTAACAATAAATCAGGAAAACAAATGAAAAACTAAGAAGGTGGAAGAAAATGAAAGAAAAATGGGTAAAATTAGACCCCAAAAATAAAATCTGGTGGCTACAAGATTACCGGAGAAAAGGGGAGATGATTTTTAGCTTTGACCGTATCCACAAAATCAACTTCTTCTCGCCTGACTATGACGAACTCACGCCGGAGCAAAAGAGAACCTTCAAGAAAGAACGACCGGACTTGGCGATTCTGAAACCGTAAATCAATCTTTCCTAGCCGTCCCTAACGGGGCGGCATTTTTATGCCCGGAATCAGAACAGGCAGCCCTGAGACGGCTCATGCAAAAACGCAGGGAGTGGCTAAGGAGCCGCAGCCTGAAAAAGATGGACCATCCGTCGGCCCTGCAGCGCAGGACAGTCCTTAGAGGAGCCATTTTTTGTTGTTCAGCAGGTTGATGAAAAACTGCAGCTGTGGTGAGATCCATTTATTGCGGTTGACCACTCCCGTGATATTGATGTGCATTTCCGGGCTGTTAACTTTCAGGATGGATAAGAGGTTTTGAGTGGTATCACTTTTCAAGGTGTATATGGGAAGGAACGAGACGGCATTGCTGGATGACAGCAGGTCGACGATGGCTCTCGTATTTTTAATCTGGATGACTGGCTGGGGATACAGCGCATGTTTATGGAAGAGCGACATGACCATTTTGTAGTAGATACTGATATTTTCGGTAAGGATCAGTTGTTCCCGGGCGATTTCATCCAGGGAAATGGAGCTGCTGGATGCCAGCGGATGATTCTTTGAGGCCACCCATACGACGGGGGACGTGGTCAGATAGACCTTTCGGAGGTTTTCTTCCGCATCGGTGTTCCCCAGCGTAAGGATCAGATCGGTCTTGTTTTCGAGGAGCATCTGCGGCAGCTCGACGGAAGACGCCGTTGCCAGTTCCAGCTGGATTCCCGGATAAATGGAACGAAAAGCGAGTGAGAGCTGAAGAAAGCCGCCGTAAAGGACTGATTCCGGAACTGTGATGTGGAGCCTTCCGGAAGTCGTCTTCGGTGTGGCGTTGATCAGCTTCATTTCCTGTGCCAGATCGGCCATCTTTTCTGCCAGGGGGAGGATCTGCTCACCGAAATGAGTCAGATAGATCGAATGATTTATCCTGTCGAACAGGGGCTGCCCCAGTTCCCGTTCCAGCTGCTGGATCTGTGTCGTGATCGTGGATTGGGCGTAGCCCAGCTGATCGGCGACTTTGGAAAAGCTTTTTAATTTGGAAGCCGCCACAAATGTAAGGACATTCCTGAGTTCCATGCTGCACCTGCTTTCATATATGATTCAAAGGGAATGAATTTCAAAAAAATTGAATTTCAAATTCTTATCTATCAATTTTACAAATATATAATACCCGACTATACTGAAGATGTAAAGGATAAGGAGCAACTGGACGATGCTTGCAAGCGATGGATGTCCTCCTTACAGAACATTATATTTCTTTGAAATTTCAGAATTGTATGTTAAGAAAGAAGGCGTGGATATGGCAAATATGGAATATTTAAAAGATAAACCGATTGCTGTGCTGGGCGGCGGTGCCGTGGGCAAGACCATTGCTGCGGACTGCAAACTGGGCGGAGCTGAGGTCCGTCTGTTCGACACGATGCCTTTTGCTGAAAAATCGCTGGCCGGGCTGGAAAAGACGGGCATCCTGCTGGATGGCGTGCAGCATAACAGGGACTGCTTTGAGCGGAGCGGCAGGGCATTCCTCGATGTGGTCACTTCCGATATCAGCAAGGCTGTCAAGGGCGCGGGGATCATCTGCGTATCCTGCGGCTCCTGGGGACACGAACCTATTTTCCGCCAGCTGATCCCGCATCTGGAAGACGGCCAGGTGATCATGGTCTTTGCGGACAACTTTGGCTGCCTGCTGCTGCGGAAACTGATGCGTGAAATGAACTGCACTAAGAAGGTCATCATCGGCGGCTGGTCCTCTGCACCGTACGGGACGCGCATCGAAAACATCAACGGGTACATGTTCCCTTCTGAAGCTGTCCATGGCAATAGAAAATTCCATTGCGAGTTTACAGGACAAGATGAAACAGCTGCGGACCTGGCCGCAAAAATAAGTTTATTTTGGGATTCCGGAGAGAAAAACTCTGGAATCCCATTTTTAGGTAAGCATACGGATCCTGTGGCGTCTGTAAAAGGGCACTGCTGAAAATATGTCCTGGGAGTGGCGTGCAGTTCCTGATGTATTTGCAGCTGTCATTGAGGCATGGCATATTTTTTATCATCTGCCTGCGGCATGTGTCAGCGCGCCGCAGCCGTGCCGGGAACCCTTCCCGCGGCGCTTTCCGGAAGGGCGGGGAAAGCGGGCTCCTTCTTTTTGTATTTTTCCTGATTTTGGGATAAGATGAGGGTGGTCCAGGGTGGACCGGACAGGAGATGGAATGGTATGTTCCTGGATAAAGCGCTCGCTGAGGAACCGCAGGATCTTCAGCAGACTTTCTATCACTGGTATACGTTTATGATGCATCATATCAAGTTCGGCGCCTTCGTCAGTGTGCTGCACACGAAGGACCACTGTGCCCGGGTGCTGCTCTACTGTCTCAAGATCGCGCGCATGGCCGGACTTGATGAGGACAGTGTTTCCGTGCTCTGCAGGGCCGCCGTCTTCCATGATTTGCGCCGGCAGGATGATACGCGCGACGTGGGTCATGGCGCCAGGGCGGCCGAAAATTACCGCGATTTCTGCAGACGCGGGCTTGTCAGCTGGGATGAACGGGTGTATCTGATCATGGCCTTCCACGACCGGGATGATGCGCTGGGAAAGAGTGAATTCTGCAAAAAAGGTCTTTCCGGGGCCGTCCTGCTGTATAATAGCTTCAAGGATGCGGATGCGCTGGATCGCTGGCGCATTTCGCCAACGGCGCTCGATGTGAAGTATCTGCGGACTCCCTGGGCGAAGACGCTCGTGCCGTATGCGAAGGACCTTGTGGCTGAGACGGTGGGAAGAAGCCTGATCGATGAAGTCCCATCGGGAAAGGTCGGACAGAAGGCAGCAGCGAAATGAAAGATTCCTGTGCGGGATTCTTTTTCTGCACAGGGATTTTTTTCTGTCCACGGTACGGGCGGGTCTCTTTTATGAGCGCTCGCCGGGAACCGGCGGTGTATTCCGGCCGCCCTGAAGGGATGATGAAAGCTGCGGAGGTGGAACGATGTATTATGTTTGCACGAAATGCGGGAAAAAGGCAGAAGTGACGGATGCGGCACCGGCCTGCGGGTGCGGCGGGCTGTGGGAGCTTAAATGGGATGTCCCGCCCTTTGATCTGGAAGGGATAGACCGGGATACGTGGAGCATTTTCCGGTACCGGAAATGGCTGCCCCTCCTCGACGACGGCTGGAAGGATGTCACGCTGGGCGAAGGGATGACACCGGTGATCCGTTTCTCGGACCATCTGCTGCTCAAGATGGATTATTTCATGCCCACGCTGTCTTTCAAGGACCGTGGGGCAGCGGTGCTTGCGGCCCACTGCAGGAGCCTTGGCATCCGCTCCGTCGTGCAGGACAGCAGCGGCAACGCGGGCAACAGCGTGGCGGCCTACTGCGCGAGGGCGGGCATCCGCTGCAGGATCTTCGTGCCCGCGGGCACATCCCCTGCCAAGATCCAGATGATCCGGGCTCACGGCGCCGAAGTGGTGATCGTACCGGGCAGCCGTGACCACTGTGCGGACGTGTGCCGGCAGGAAGTTCGGGACCGGGGAGCATACTACTGCAGCCATGTGTACAATCCGTTCTTTTACGAGGGGACGAAAACGTATATCTATGAGATCTATGAAGCGCTGCACTGCATTCCGCAGACCCTTTTTGTTCCCCTCGGCAACGGGACGCTCTTCATCGGGGTCATGAAAGCGCTGGAGGAGCTGCTGCGGAGCGGAGCCATTGCGGAGATGCCGCAGGTTGTGGCCGTGCAGAGCGAGCACTGCGACCCGATTTATCAGGCGGCCGCAAAGGGACTCGACCATATCGAACCCGCCGAAGTCACGCCGACGCTCGCCGAGGGCATTGCCATCGGGAAACCGATGCGGGCCGGAGAGATCCTCTCCTGTGTATACCGCTGGCATATCCGGATTATCACCGCGCCGGAAGAGCGGATCCTGCCTGCCCGGGAGCAACTGGCGCGGAAGGGGATCTACTGTGAACATACGACAGCGGCTTCCCTTGCAGCCTATGAAAAGTACTGCGGGCAGTACGGCACACCGGAAGAAGCGCTGATCCCGATGTGCGGAGCCGGGCTGAAGTCGGACCATTAAGGGGAAGAGTCGCCGCCCGCCCCGGGTCTTTGCGGAAGCCCGCTGTCCGTGTGCCATAAGGCCTTCGAAAAGTGTGTCTTCTCTGGACGCTGCCCGTTCCTATGCGTTATAATAAGTAGTCATAATGAAAGGAGCTTTTAGCAGATCTATGAGAACCGAGGAAGAACTGCGTGGCGTTACCCGGCTGGGCAGCGGCCATACCGAATATAAGAGTACGTATGATCCCACCGTCCTTGAATGCTTCCCCAACAAGCATGAAGAGGCTCCGTACATGGTCAAGCTGAATTGTCCGGAATTTACCAGTCTCTGCCCCAAGACGGGTCAGCCCGATTTTGGCCGCATCGTGATCAGTTATATCCCAAACCATAAGCTTGTGGAGAGCAAATCGCTGAAGCTGTATCTGTTCTCTTTCCGCAATAACGGGGATTTCCATGAGGACTGTGTGAACATCATCAAAAACGATCTGGCGGCACTGCTGGATCCGCTCTACCTGGAAGTCCGGGGGTATTTCAACCCCCGCGGCGGCATCAGCATCCTGCCTTTTGCCGTCTGTTACAAAGAGGCTTATCGGGAGATGGCCCAGCGGAGAATGGAGGCCTTTGTCAATGAGCAATAAAGCGCTTGTCCTGTCGAGCGGCGGTGTCGATTCGACCACGTGCCTTTCTGTCGCTGTCGGAGAATTCGGGCGGGAAAACGTGGCCACTGTTTCCATTTTCTACGGTCAGAAGCACCGCAAGGAACTGGAATGTGCCCGCAAAGTGGCGGACTACTATCAGGTGGCGCACTATGAACTGGATCTGTCCGGTATCTTCCAGTATTCCAACTGCTCCCTCCTGGCCCATTCGACGGAATCCATCGTCCATAAGAGCTATGCGCAGCAGATTGCGGAAAACGGGGAAGGCAAGGTCTCGACCTATGTGCCTTTCCGCAACGGTCTGATGCTGTCCGCCGTTGCCAGTCTCGCCATGAGCATCTTTGCAGATGACGATGTGTCGATCTATATCGGTGCCCATGCCGACGATGCAGCGGGCAATGCCTATGCCGACTGCAGCGAGGCCTTTGCGGACGCCATGGGACAGGCAATCACCATCGGCACCTACGGCCAGTGCCATATCGTGGCACCTTTTACGGGCATCAACAAGGCCGGCGTGGTCAAACTGGGACTTTCCCTGGGGACACCCTATGAACTGACCTGGAGCTGTTACGAAGGCGGGGACAGACCCTGCGGGACCTGCGGCACCTGCATCGACAGGGCAAAAGCCTTTGCGGCAAACGGTGTGCCCGACCCGGCCCTGGAAGGAAAGTGACAGTATGTATACCGTAACCAAAAGAATGGAAGTCAGCGGGGCCCACTGCCTCAATCTGCCTTATGAAAGCAAATGCCGGAACCTGCACGGCCATAACTGGGTCATCGAAGTGACGTGCCGGCGGGAGGAACTGGATGAAAACGGCATGGTCGTCGACTTTACCCATATCAAGGACGTCGTCATGCAGCTTGACCATGCATTCGTCAACGATGTCATCAAGGTGAATCCGACGGCGGAAAACATAGCCCGGTGGATCCATGACCGGATCCCGTACTGCGCACGGGTTTCTGTCCAGGAATCAGAAGGGAACGTGGCCATTTATGAAGACTGATCGTTTTCCCGTTGCCGAACTGTTCGACTCCATTGACGGAGAAGGAAAGCGCACCGGTTACATGGCGACCTTCGTCCGTTTTGCCGGCTGCAACCTGCGCTGCTCTTACTGTGACACGGCCTATGCCTGGACGGAGGCGGATGCCAGGGAACATCTGACAGAAGCGGAGCTGCTGGACAGGATCCATGCCTATCCGTGGAAGCGAATCACCCTGACGGGCGGCGAACCGCTGCTGCAGCCCATTGAGCATCTCTGCCGCGTGCTGGGGGATGAGGGGTATGAAGTCAATATCGAGACCAATGGGGCCGTACCGCTTTTTGCCAGCCGGCCCAGGGGCCTTTTCTATACGATGGACCTGAAATCGCCCTCATCGGGTGAGAAAGGCGCCATGCATCTGGAAAATCTGAAGCTGCTTGGCAGGGAAGATGTTGTCAAATTTGTCGTCGGGAGCCGGGAAGATCTGCTTGATATGGAACAGACCCTGAAGAAATGGGAAATCCCGGCAAAGATCTATGTGTCGCCCGTATTCGGTGCCATCGCTCCGGCCGAACTGGTGGAATTCGTTCGGACTCGCGGGCTGGCGCAGGTGTGCGTCCAGGTGCAGCTGCATAAAGTCATCTGGGATCCGGACCGGCGGGGTGTATGAAAGGAACTGCGGGTGCCGCAGGGAAATGGCTGTTTTGATGCCGGAAGACGGGGAACCGGCAGGAGAGGAGAAATATGGCGGAGCAAGGAAGCAATCTGATCAAACTGTTCGGAGACGAAGAGAAAGTCCTGCGGGAAGGATCTTTTTCGGAAGAAGAAGTGGCAGCCGTGGTGGCAGCCCTGTACCGGGATGCCATCAATGAAATCAATGAAATCGATGAAATGGCGAGCCGCGGAAATGAAAAAAAGGCGCTTGCCCGGATCCGGAAGCTTGTGGAGCGGAATGAAGGTTATCTGGCAGATGATGCGGGGCTGCTGCAGCTGAGCCTGGGCTTTAACTTTGAAGTGCCCGTCTTTATGAGAATGTACCAGGATGAGCTCAAGGGGCGGCAGGTCGTGAACCTTCCCGTCCCGCTGGATCTGATGTACACCCTGGAAGGGAACATCCTCCAATCTCTTGGCAGGGATGACGAAGCCCTGGAAGTACTGCAGAAAGCCCGCCGTATGAATCCGCTTTCCCAGCTTCCTTTTGCTCCCATGAACCAGATCTATATGGAGAAAAGGGATGAGGAGGCATGGCTGCGGAACATCCGTGAGGAAGCTTCTTCCATCTACCGGGATGGCGTCTGCGAGGCTTTTGGCGAACTGGCCTTTTACCTGGGGCTCCATAAGGAGTATGAAAAAGCCCATGCCTGTGTAAAGTATGTCCTGGATCATACCCTCCAGCAGGATGTGGATGACAGGTACAGTGATCTGTATGAATTCCTTGACAGCCATCTGGAAGTGGAACCGGCTGATTTCGGAGCTGTGTGCCGGGAGTACGGACTGCCCGAGGGACCGGATCCCAAAGTCATCGCAGTCCTCCAGGATGTGGCCCATTCGTCCCGGATGGAGGAGGACTGGGAAACGGCGCAGGAAACGTATGAACTCCTGGCCGAACTGACGGAGTCAGCGGAATATCAGGAAGAAGCGGAAGCCATGGCTGCAAAACTGGACGACTAGCCGATTGTCGGATTGAAGAAAGAGGGGGAAAGCCTATGAGTCAAGATCTTCCTACAGACATCCTGGATCTGAATGCCTTCCGGGCAGCCAAGATCTGTGCAAAAATAGAACGCAGCTCTCATAATCATGATGGCGGGACAGAGGAGTCGGGGGATGGTTCCGGGCCGGAATCTGAAGCAGACGGAGACGGAATGACGGATGAGGAATTCTGGGATGCTTTGGAATTTGTCGTCAATGATATGAAACGGGAACTCAACGAGATTTATCAGCTGGCAGCTTCAGGACACCTGGATAACGCCCTGAGCCGGATCCACAAAATGATAACACCGATTGATTATCTTCCTGGAGACATGGCAGAACCCGATGTCTGGCATATGGCATCGGATTCAGAACTCGATCCCTATCTCTTTACACGGCTGCTGGGCGAAAAACTGCAGGGCAGGAAGCTTGATTTCATGCCTTTCCCCTATGACGCCATATTCCAGCTGTGGGGCATGCTGCTGCTCGATACCGGAAAGAGAAGGCTGGCGCTGGCCAAACTGAAGATGGCTCATAAGTGGAATCCGACGAATGCCGGGATCTACGGGGACTTGATTGCTGCCTGTGTTCAGAATGGCGACGAGAAATCCTGGCTCCAGGCTATCAAGGATGAATATGCCGTTGCGAGAGAGGGCGCAGATCTTGTCGATGTATTCTATCATGCCGGGATGTACTGCATGATGCATCATCAAATCGGCAAAGCCATGGTATTTTTTGACTTCATCAAAGACCGCGAGGAATTCAAGTCAGATATCCTGGAACGCTACGGGGATGATATTTTAGATGATATTGACTGCTTTAAAAAAAGAAGACGCCCCGCTGTGAAGAAGACATTTGCTGAATTTGGCTTCGTCCCGGGCCCGTCACCCCATGTGACGGCCGTTTTGACCGAACTGGCGGAAAAGGCCGGAGAAATGGGGGAAACGGGGTTTGAACAGGAGCTGTATGATGAGCTCTATAGCCTGACCAGACTGGAAAAGTACAGGAAGCTCCGTGAAAAAGCAAAAAAGAAATGACAGTCCCGCGGGCAATCGCCGGAGAGGCTGCATCAGGAAGACCTGCGACAGGACCCGGTAAAGATCCGACGGCAGGTCTTTTTGCATCTGCGATGGTAAAATGGTCCGACATCCTGAAAGGAGAAGGTTTTGTCCGGTTCCAGCCGTTCCTGGCTGTGTTTTCCCGTACGATTTATGTTACAATGGTTCCATCTACATTGATTTTAATAAAGGAGTCCTGTCCGTTATGCAAAAACGAATCCAACAGAATTTCGAAACTGCCTTGGCCACTATGATCCAAAATCATGATATCGATTATGATATGCTCAGGGCGACCATGAAAAATGTCCAGAAAGAGGCGTCTGCTCAGCTGGAAGAAATCTACAGGCTGACGCAGACCGGAAAAAGCGAAAAGGCCCTGCGCCGGATCCATCGTTTTGTAAAAAAATTTGCTCCGCCGGAGCATCCTGACTGGGTGTGTCCGAGCATTCATTCAGAGATTGAACTGGAGGTGTATCCCATCCTGATGCAGGAGCGGCTGCAGGGAAAACATTTCTTTCCGGCGCCGGTACCGATGAGCGTAGTATATCATCTCTGGGGTCTTACCCTGGTCAGTCTGGGCAAAATCGCTGATGCCCAGAAGCGGTTCCGGCAGAGCCAGGAATGGAATCCTTTTGCCCGTCTTAACTACTTTTATATGGATCGGTACTGTGAAGAAAACAGCGATGAAGAAGGCTGGCTGCAAAATATCCGGCAGGAATACCAGTTTGCGATCTATCCGCAGAATCTTGCTGAGGCATACGCAGAACTGGGCTGTTATCTGATGCATCAGGGAAAGCCTGCGGAAGCAGCCGCTGTAATTGCCGGGGCCGGGGTGCTGACAGATGGAACGTTCAAACCGGCAGCACTGGATGAGGACTTCCGGAAGGCACTTGCCGCGCAGCAGGGGACAGGGACGGACAAGTCCTTTGCTGAAATCTGCCGGGAGTATGGAATCGACGAAGGTCCGGACGCTGGAGTCACAGCCGCTTTTAAAGAAGCTGCCGCCAAAGCGGAAGCTGAGGCGAGACCCTGGACAGCCGCCGCACTGTACCGGCAGCTGGGGCGCCTGACAGGGGACCCTGCACTTACTGCCAGAGCGGAGGCAATAGAAAAAGAGATCCCAGAGCAGGACTGAGCAGACAGTGTGCTGCCGCGGCAGAGCGAAGTGTGAAAACTGACGACAGAAAAAAGGAGTATCCTTCATGACAGAACATCATTCCGTCCTTGATTTTGACGAATTCAGACACAAACATACCGGTGACGGAGCCTGCGGCTGCGGGCATCACGGACACGGGCCGGCTGATCTTCTCGGGGAAGCAGAGATGCCGTTTTCCGATGAACAGATCCAGGCCGCTATCGAGGGCATCAATGAGGATATAGCGCAGCAGACGGATAAGATCCTCCAGCTTGCGGCGGAAGGCAAACTGCAGAAAGCCGAGCGCCGCATCCGCAAGCTGATTGAAAAGAGCCTGGCCCTTGTCGATGAGGATCCTCACGGGGAGGTATACCATCTGTCCGTGGATACGGACTATGAAGTCGTCCTGTTTGCACAGCTTATGGAAGAAAAAAGAGGGAACCGGCAGATCGATCCCGTCCCCTTTCCTTTTGACCGGATGTACCATTTATGGGGGATGCTGCTCAGGGACCTGGGGAAAGAAGAGGAATCCCTTGCCAAACTCGAAATCGCCCAGGCCTGGAATCCTCTCAATACCGATGTGTACGGCAGCCTGATCGAGCATTATGCCAGGGAACAAGACAAAGAAAAGTGGGCGGAGCTGATCCGGGAAGAATACGGTGTCGCCGTCGAACCCACAGCTGTCTGTGACGCATTCTATCATCTGGCCATGTATTACCTGGCAGCGGATGAAATCGGCAAGGGCATGGCGGTCCTTGACTTCATTGTGGACAGACCTGTTTTTCAGGCAGAAATCGCAGCGCGTTACGGCCGCCAGGCGTATCGTTTCGCCGAGGAGTTCAAAGACACGGAACGCGCGGATCTGCGCGAGACCCTGGCCGAATTCGGCTTTGTCCCGGGACCGGCACCCAAAGTGACGGCCTTTTTCCTCGATGCGGCCCAGCGGGCCCATAATATGGGAGAAAAGGAAATCGAAAGGGAGATGTACTGGCATCTGTATGAGCTGACGGATGACGCATCGTACCGGGAAAAAAGCGAGCATGTATAAGGCGGGCGTGCCCATCTCTGCCCAAAGCGGGGAGAAAGTGGCGCCGGGCAGGGCGGAACCTTTTGAAGGAAATCTCCGGTCCGGGGAGATGCAGCCTGCCGGCTGTCTTTACCCCGTCCTGAACCGAAAATAATAAAGGGATCTGTGAAAAAATGAGCAGTCATTCTTTCACAGATCCCTTTTAGTATGCTTATAGGGTAAGCGCTCTCTGGCGGTCCGCAATCCGCAGGCCGCAGGCCGCAGATCGCGAACCACGGCCGACGGCTGGCGGCTAAGAGCTGACGGCAGATTGCAGCCCCAAAGCATGTATTTCGGGAACCGAAATCCGCAGTCCGCAGATCGCGATTCGCAAATCGCTGACCGCGGCTGACTGCTGGTTGCTGGATGCCGACTGCTGGCCACCTGCGACCTGCGACCTGCCACCCGCGGCCGACGGCTGGCAGCTGAGAGCTGACGGCAGATTGCAGCATCACAGCTTCACAGCCTTGCAGCTTCGCCTGCCAGTTCCATCAGATGATTGAAGCCTTCTGCGGGGATGGCGGTACCACTGGCTCCAATCAGGTGTTTCCTGACAAGGGGACTGCGGCCGAGGAAATGGTCTTTCTGCATCCACCGGAGAGAGATTGTTTTCAGCTTTTTGGGATGGGCCGTGTAGGCACAGGTGTAATGGAAATAGAAAGGATCCGTAAAAGCATCGGATACGAATCTCCATACTGACGTGGCGGCATTGTCGGGGACACGCAGGAACTGCACGGCAAAGTCGCCCCTTTTGATTTCCGGGCTGGCCGGACGGGGAACGACGGTTTCCGGTTTTTCACTGAAGAGAGGGTCATCCCGGCTGGTGCAGACAAGACAGGCATGGCGGGCCGGCGGAAGCACTTCCGGAAGGGAGGGCGCCGCCTGTCGGATTGCGAGCGGAGCATAGCCATAGAGAAAGAGCCAAAGTCCTGCAGGCGTCAGACCTTCTTTTCTGCGGAATGCCTGCAGGCTGCTGCAGAGCGCGCCGTAATAAAGAAGCCGGCCCCGGAAGTCATTTTCCGCCGGCAGCGGGGGCAGTAAGATCCCAAAGCGTTTGGCAATCTGGCAGAGCAGGTCGAAACGGCAGTAGAAATAATAGGGGAGGAAGCGTTCCGGAGCCTGCAGTGCCAGAAAGGTGCTGAGATAAAAGAGGTTTTCTTCAAAATCCCTGAAACATTCCAGATCGCTTTTGGCGACGGGGTCATCCCCATAGAGCAGAGCCCGGACCAGGGAGACAGAATCAGCGGAAAGATCCAGATCTGCTTCCGTGAAGGCTCCGGCCCGGCGGTCCTCCAGGATCTGCAGCAGAGCGTCATGGAGGATCCCCGTCAGGGCGCGGCTGGGACAGTACTGCCGGTGCAGGCTCCTGACGGCATCGGCAAAGGCCGGACCGCAGGAACCGGCCAGGGCGTCCTCGAAGACGGCAAGGACGGGCAGCCCCTTAGTTTGCAAAAAAGTGTTCCATTCTTCTTTACTGGACATGCTGCAGGCTTCCTTTCTGTCTCGCTTTTTATTTTTCTTCGCCGAAATAGATGTGGCGGCAGATGGCGTTCATGATGTTCTCTTCCCAGATGTAATTGCCGCTGAATTTGCCGGCACTCCGGGGATCATCATCTTCGGCGATGGCTTCGCCGTTCATGATGTAGAGGAACCCGTTTTTCGTTCCCGGAACGACAAAGAGGCCGGCGAGCAGCCCGTAGGCTTCGCCCGTATGCCCCCAGAGATTGAGGATGTGATCCCTGACGACCCGGCTCGTGCTGCGGCCGCGGATGGGATAGAATGCCAGCCCGTAGCCCTCGATGCTGCCGCCGTAGGTATCCCCGTTCTTCTGGGCCGGGGAATAGGTCCACTGCTCGGTCATCATCTGGTTGATCAGATCGGGCCGCACGACCGTACGGCCGTTGAAGACGCCTTTATTGATGAAGAGGCGCAGGGCGTGGCTCAGCTCTTCGTAGGAGATCCGCAGGCCTCCCTGGGGAGCGAACACCGTGCCGTTGGTCCCGGGCCGGTATCCGCTCAGGCTGTAGCCGCTGGGTGCGGTCCAGGGTTTGGGCTGGGTGCCGCGGAAATCGTCGCACTGCGGGATCCAGGGGCCTGTCTCATCCCAGTCGGAGCCTTCGTTCTTGCGGTAGATCGTGCCCAGGCCGGCAAAAGCGGCCGGCGAAAGGGTGGCCGGGAAAAAGCTCGCCTGTGTATCCAGATCGGCCAGGATGTGGCTCTTCATATACTGGTCGAAACGCTGGCCCGTGACGCGTTCAATGATGGTTCCCAGTACTCCGAAATTGATGTTGGCGTATTTGAAATATCTGCCGGGCTGCTGCCATTTGGACGAGAAATGGCTGCTGCTGTAATAGCGGCTGCCGGGACGGAAATATTCCCGGAGAGAGACGGAAGGCGGAAGGGAATAGGAACTGCCGTCACGGAGGGAGGAAGTGTGGGAAAGGAGCATCCGCACGGTGATCGGCGTATCGGGGAAATTCGGATTCCGCAGGGTGTAGCCCAGGTAGCGGCTGATATCCTCATCGAGACCGATCTTTCCCTGCGCGGCGAGCTGCATGACGGCAAGGCCCGTGAAGACCTTTGAAACGGAGGCCACGCGGAAACGCGTATCCCTCGTCACGGGCAGGTCACTGCCGCCGGAGCTGGCTCCGATGCGGCGCCTGCCGGCAAAGTGGCTGTACACTTCCTTGCCGTCCTTGAAGACGATGACGCCGAGTCCCGGCACATGGGTGCCCGTATTGCCGATCATGGCATCGAGATCTTTCGTAAGGGCTGCCCGGGCGGCCTGGGTCGGCAGTCCTCCCTTGATGGGATTGATCGTGCTGACAGGCTTCCGGGCTGTTTTTCTGACCGGGGGCTTTGCGGCAGCGGCCGTCCTGACGGCCGGTTTTTTGGCGGCGGCTGCTTCCGCAGCGGTCATGGCCGGACTGAATGCCGGCAGGATAAAGGCAAAAGACAGCGCGGCAGTCAGGACGCCGCGGGTGAGGAGACGGTGCTTCATGGATATTCCTTCCTTTTCTGCATGGTTTCAGGACTGTTACGGATCGATCCGTGCTGTCCTTAACAGTCCTATTATAGCGGGTTGCCTTCGGAAAGACCAGTTGACGCCGGGCTCAAAGGAGCTGTGATGCGTTGCTGCTTTGGGCTGCCATCTGCCGTCAGCTCTCAGCCGCCAGCAGCCAGCAGCGGTTCGCAGGTGGCCAGCAGTCGGCATCCAGCAACCAGCAGTCAGACGCGGTCAGCGATTTGCGAATCGCAATCTGCGATCTGCGGCCTGCGGACTGCGGATTTCGGTTCCCGAAATACATACTTTGAGCTGCGCGGCTCTTCTTCCCGTACCGCGGGATCCATCCTTTCAGCCGGGCTCCCATACGCCAAAGGAGCTGCCCCGTTTGCACGGGACAGCTCCTTTGCAGGACATTCTGCCTTTTATTTTTCTTCACCAAAAAAGATGTGGCGGCAGACAGCGTTCATGATATTTTCTTCCCAGACATAGTTGCTGCTGAAATTGCCGGCGCTTCTCGGATCATCATCTTCGGCGATGGCTTCACCGTTCATCATGTAGATGAAACCGTCCTTCGTGCCGGGAATGATGAAGACACCGGAGAGCAGGCCGTAGGCTTCACCTGTATGGCCCCAGAGGTTCAGCACATGGTCCTTTACGACACGGCTCGTACTGCTGCCGATGATGGGGTAGAGGGAAAGGCCATAGGCTTCGATCGTGCCGCCGTAGGTGGAACCGTTTTTAACGGCCGGATCATATATCCACTGCGGGGTCATCATTTCCTTCACATATTCCGGACGGACGACGGTACGCCCCTTGTAGGTGCCGCCGTTCAGCAGCATCTCCATGACGTGGCTCAGTTCTTCATAGGAAATGCGCAGACCGCCCTGGGGAGAGAAGAAGGTGGCGTTCGTGCCGGGGACGTAATCCTTCAGGCTGTAGAAGGCATCCGTGTCGCGGTGGTCCGGATTCTGCATCTTCACTTCATCCGCCGGCGGCTGCACACCCTTGTAATCGTCGATCTGAGCGTACCAGGGACCCTTCTCATCCCAGTGGCCCTGATTGTTCTTCTGGTAGATGGTGCCGAGATTCCTGAAATCGGCAGGCGCAAGCGTGCCGGGGGTGTAGTCGGCCCTGATGTCAAGATCCTTCAGGATGTGCTCCTTCTGATACTTGTCGAACCGTTCGCCCGTGACTTTTTCGATGATCGTGCCAAGAAGGCCGTAGTTGATGTTGGAATATTTGTAGTAAGCGGCCGGAGCCTGTCCTTTGGGCGCAAAGTGGGCACCGTTTTCGTAGAACCGGCCCGTCGGTTTGAAGAATTCCGCAACGGAGCAGTCGGGCGGGATGGAGTACAGGGCACCGTCCCGCAGCGAGGACGTATGGGAAAGGAGCATCCGTACTGTGATGGGTGTGTCGGGGTAATTCGGGTTCCGCAGCGGGAAGCCGAGATACGTACTGATATCATCATCGAGTTTCAGCTTTCCCTGAGCCGCGAGCTGCATGATCGTGAATCCCGTGAACATCTTGGAAACGGAGGCCACACGGAAACGGGTATCCCTGGTTACGGGGAGATCCTTTTCGTTTTTGCTGCTGCCGATGAAGCGGCGCCCGGCAAAATGGCTGTACACTTCTTTGCCATCCTTGAAGACGATGACACCGAGGCCGGGTACGCTGGTACCGGTTTCGCCGATCATTCCGTCAAGGTCCCTGGTCAGGGCTGATTTTGCAGCTTTGGAGGGAGCTCCGGCTTTGAGCGCATCGGACGGGACCGCGGAAACGGCAGAAGCGGCGGGCCGGCCTGCTGCAGCAGCACAGGCAGGGACGGCACTTGCGGCGGGGAGCGCCAGGGAAAGTGTCAGGACGGCCATCAGTATGCGGGAAGTGAGATGTGATTTCATAAAGATCTCCTTTCTTTAAAATGGCACTGCCGGCTTGCCCGGCAGTGCCGAAAATGACGTCTGACCCTGCTCCGGAACAGAGGCAGGTCAGAGACATGGAGGGACGGACAGCTGTCAGAGTGCTTTCAGCACGGCACCGCAGATGAGGCCGGCAAAATTGCCCACGGCCGCACCGAGCACGCCCATGAGGACACCGATGCCGGCGTAGGAGGCATCATAGGCGGAGGCCACGATCGGAGCCGAGGCAGCACCGCCGATATTGGCCAGGGAAGCCGTGGAAACCATGCAGAGATCCCAGTGGAAGAACTTCGACAGGATGAACATGAGCACTACATGGATGGCCAGGATGAAGAAACCGTATACGACCCACATCGGTGCTGCCAGGAGATCCGTGATGGAAGCGGTGGATGCCAGCAGGGATACGACGGCATAGAGGTATACACTGGAGAGTTCTTCCACTGCCGGTACTTTGCCGAGCGGGGTCATGGCGCAGATCAGGCCGAGGATCGTGACAAAGAGTGTCGTCATCGTGCCCTTGTCGAACATGGCAAGACCTGCACCCTTCAGCATGGTGTTGAGGGAGGCACCGACGCTCTGGGAAATGGCGGAAACGAGGAGGGACACACCGATGAGGAAGATCCAGTCGGCACTGGTGGCCTTTTTCTTTTCCTTGGCGACTTCGGCTGCTGCTGCATCAGCAACGGCCTGCAGCTTGGATGTATCCGCTTTGGTGGCGCTGTTCCATTTGGGAGCATACCGCACCATCAGGAGCAGCAGGGCGATCCAGACGGAATAGCAGACCGTATCGAGGGCCAGGGCGCAGCTGTAGGCACCGGCATCGACCGGCAGGGCTGCCTGCATGGCCGCCATGTTGGCGGAACCGCCGACCCAGGAGGCATAGAGAGCTGCCACGGCGCCCCAGGTATCCTTGCCCAGGAAGCCCTTAAAGATCGGGTAGCCGACGACAAAGCCGACGAACAGGGTAATGGAGCATCCGAGGAAAATGGCAACCATGCGGCCGCCCAGTTTGGCCAGCTTGCGGAAATCGCAGCGCAGCAGCATGACAAAAATCATGGCGTACAGCAGATTGTTTTTCAGGGCTTTATAGGCTGCGGAGACTTCCTTGGAATGGTAAAGGCCCATGGTGCAGAAAATCATGTTGAGCACGTAGATCCATACGAGCGGCGGCACCACATTGAAGATCTTCCACTTCGTGTACTTTTCCAGAGCCAGCAGGATGCCGGCAAGGCACATCAGGAATGCAATGTACGTAAAACCGTTTGTGATGACCATTGTTCAATTCCCCCTTTTCAACTGGATCTCAGGCATCCAGATATCTGATGCCGCGGATGCCCGTGACACCAAGACCCGGTGTATCGGATACGGTGATATCTTTTTCCTGGAAGACGGCACCGCCCTCCACAGGATCCTCCGAGCAGAGGACCGGTCCGTCAAGGTCGACACGCGTGATGACCCTGCGGGCACAGGCCAGGTGCACGGCGGCATTGACGCTGACTTTGGCTTCCAGCATGCAGCCGATCATGCATTCCACACCGCATACTTCGGCGAGCGTGGCGATCTTCAGGGCGTTCGTCAAGCCGCCGCATTTCATCAGTTTGATGTTGATGAGGTCAGCGGCATGCAGTTCCACGACCTTGAGGGCATCTTCGACACTGAAGACACTTTCGTCCGCAAGGACGGGCACCCAGGAATGATCCGTTACGTATTTCAGCCCTTCCAGGTCATGTGCTTTGACGGGCTGTTCCACCAGCTCGATGTCCAGTCCCTGTTCCTGCATCTGGTTCAGCAGACGCACTGCCTGCTTCGGGCTCCAGGCCTGGTTGGCGTCGATGCGGATGCGCGGCGCGCCGCCAACAGCCTTGCGGATGGCTGCCAGGCGGGCCACATCGAGGGTGGGGTCGATGCCGACTTTGACTTTCAGCGTGTCATAGCCTCTTGCAATGGCGTTTAAGGCATCACGGGCCATTTCCTCGGGCGGATTCACGCTGATTGTGATGTCCGTGACGATGTGACTGCGGGCGCCGCCGAGCATCTTGTAGACGGGAATGCCGTATTTCTTCCCGTACAGGTCCCACAGTGCGATGTCTGCTGCCGCTTTGGCACTGCTGTTCTTGACGACGCAGTGCTGCAGGTCCCGGGTGAGGTCTTCGAAATCATCCACGTCGCGGCCCAGGAGCGTCTTGCGGATATGCTCGTCAAAGGCTCCGATGATGGCGCCCGTCGTGTCACCCGTGATGGCGCCGGTGGGAGGGGCCTCGCCAAAACCGACCTCGCCGGTGTCCGTGTGGATTTCCACAATGATGTCTTCCACACTGTCCACCCGCCGCAGAGCGGTTTTGAAAGGAACCCGGAGCGGGACCGAAATTCTTCCCAATCTTACTTTCGTGATCTTCATTTTCTCATCCCTCCTGTGATGCTGTGGAAAATAAAAAAGTCCCCGTCGGATACACTGCAGGGATCGACCCTTCAGTGCATTCGGCTGGGACTCATCATGCTTGCTGGACTTTTGCGGAGCCCACACATAACGAAGCAGCTCTTTATTACAGGATAGTACGGAATCGGAAACGTGTCAATAAAAATTGTCAAATTATTTTGTGTACTATGGATTCTGTATGCAAAATCCAGTATCCAGTATGAAGGAAAGACGTGACAATCTGCTGTACAGGATAAAGATGCAAAAAATATCTATAAAACTGCAGCAAATTGCAATATATATATTGACAGCGGGGAAAATGGAAGGGTAGGATAAAGGAAAATACGGCAGACGGGGGGATTTTTATGGGGTTCATACTGGCAGGGAAACTGCTGCATCAGGTCATCGTCATGTTCCTTTTGGTCGCGGCGGGCTACTGGATGGCCCGGACCGGCAAGATCTCCCGGGACGGGAGCAAGAACCTGGGGAACATCCTGATCTATCTGTCCCTTCCGTGCGTCATCATCCGCGGTTTCCAGGTGGAGTACACGGCCGATACGCTGCCCCGCCTCGTTGCCAGTACGCTGCTGGCAGCGCTGATCCTCTTCGTGTCCGCTGTCGTCGCAAGGCTCGTATCCCGCAGGGATGATATCGGCGCCTTTGCCGGCGCTTTCTCCAATCCGAGCTTTTTTGGCGTGCCGCTCATTACAGCGTATTTTCCCGAAAGTGCCGTCTTTTATATCACCGGTTTTGTGGCACTGCTGAACCTGGGCCAGTGGACATACGGCGTATCCATCCTCTCCGGAGAAAAGGTTTCTTTTTCGCCGCGCAAGATCCTTACGGCGCCGTTCACGGCGGGTATCGCGGTGGGCCTTTTCTTTCTGCTGACAGGGCTGCCCATTCCGTACCACCTCAACAAATGCATCGGTTATATTGCCGGACTGAATACACCCCTTGCCATGTTCACGATCGGGATCTATATGACGAAGGTCGATTTCTGGAAGATGTTCCGCCGCGTGAGCCTCTATCGGATCTCTTTCAGCCGCCTTGTCCTGAGCCCGCTGCTCACGATTGCCATCCTGGCCTTCCTGCCGCAGTTCCCGGATGAGATGCGTTACTCGCTGCTCATTGCGGCGGCCTGTCCCGTGGGATCCAACATTGCCGTCTATGCCGACCTGCTGGACAAGGATTATCCCTATTCGGTCCAGACCGTCGTCATTTCGGCCGTGCTGTCCATCGTGACGATCCCGCTCATCGTCCTTGCGGCCGGCCTTGTCTGGGGCTGATGCGGAAGTGCCGGGTCTTTCCGGAACTGCGCGGCCGCCTGCACAGATAAAAAATCCTCCCTGACTGTATATCATCAGTACAGTCGGGGAGGATTCTTTACTTAGCGGAAATCTTTCGGTCCCTGCGGTCCTTGCGGGGGCTGGGGGGCTTTCCTGTTGTTGTTGAATTTTGGCCTCTGCTGTTTCCGTCTGTTCTTTGCGGATTTTTTCACCTTTTTGGGTGGTGCCGGTTTTCTTTCGCGGACTTCCTTAGGCCTGTCCGGGCGTTTCTGGTTTTCCACGACGGGCGGACGTCCGTCCCTGCGTTCCGCTGCTTCTGTCTGAGCCAGAGCAGTACCGCCGATCCCGCTCATGACAGCCATCACGGCCAGCACGGCGGCACTCTTTTTCAGGGAATTCCATACAGATCCAGTACAAATCGTTTTCTTTTCCATAATTGAGACCTCCTTGGAAAACGGCAGGATGCCTTGTTTTCCGAAGGGTACGATGACTGCAGCCGGTAAGGGGCTGTGTTCCGGAAGCTGCCGGAAGAGCCGTTCCCGGATGCTTCATCATATCCTTTGCTTTCGATGGTCCCATTGTATACAGAAAAGATGAACCGGGGATGAAGAAATAAAATAAAAATGTGGCAAATTTGAAAAACTCGAATGTCCGGTCAGCCTGCTGCAGGCTTTTTGCGGACGATCAGCCTTTCGTCCTGTCCAGCTGGCGGTAATGCATGAGCGCGTCGTGGTAGGCTGCGAGGATGGCTTTGGCGGAGGTCCCGAAATAACGGGACGTCACTTCCTGGTCGATGCTCTTTGCATTGGTGAAACTCTGTCCCAGGAAAAGCTTTTTGATGAAGTTCCGGGTCAGTTCCAGCGTGGCGTTGCAGTCCACGTCGATGACTTCCCCTTCCTGTGTCAGTTCAAAGGCAAGGTAGAAAATGCCGTAGATGCGCGTGATGGCATTATCCATGGCAGTCCGGGCTTCGCCGGTGATATAGATGGTTCTTTTATCCATGTCGGGGCTCCTTTCCAATGAAAGAATGATAGACCTGGGAGGAGATGAGGCCGATCGTTTCCTGACCTGTCCGGGCATCGGGCTGATGGCTCGTCAGGACCACAAGGAGATAGGGACGGCCTGGAAAAAGGAAGAGGCCGGCATCGTTTTCGATCCCGTCGAGATCGCCGCATTTGTGGGCGAGGGGCACATCTTCCGGCAGGAAGCGCTGCAGCCGGCCGCCCTGCTGCTGCCGCCTGAGGACCTGCAGCATCCAGCCGGAAGCCGCCGGACTGATCAGGGTCCCTTTATAGATGGATTCCAGCAGAAAGGCCATGTCGGCGGCACAGGTGGTATTGTCCCGTCCTTCTTCGAGCGCTTTCCGGTCCATCATTTTCCTTTCCAGGCGCGTGGCCGCAAGTCCCAGCTGACGGTCCAGAGCATTGACGGCGTCCATGCCGAGCCGGTCGATGAGAAGATTGGCCGCCGTGTTGTCACTGACGATGATCATGAGCGTGGCGAGTTCGCGGAGCGTGAAGCGATGGCCGGGGGCAAGTTCCTTCAGGATGCCGTCGCCGCCGGCCAGGTCTTTTTGCTGCACAGCGATGCTTTCTTCCAGGGACAGGCGCCCTTCCTGATCCTGACGTGCCAGTTCCGCCAGGACGGGCAGCTTGATGAGACTTGCTGAAGGCACGCACAGATTTCCGTTTATGGCAAAGTGTCCGCCCGAGACAAGGTCCTTGAAGACTGTGCAGACTGTGCCGGGCCTCGTTTGGATCAGGGAACGGATCGAATCTTCCAGATTCATGGCAAAATCCTCCTTATATGATTCCAGAGTGGGATGATGATGAGATAAACAGGAACTCCGGGACCGGCTGCTGCGGCAGTTCCCGACAGGTTTCCAGAAGCAGGTCCTCCGCTTCTGCAGCCGGGCTCCCTGCCTGCAGAAGCGTTCCGGCTCGGCTGCCGGGCGGGCCGCAGGCTGTATGGCTGCCGTCTTTTTCGCAAGCCCTTTCTCTATGATATCATACCACGGGAACGGGTGCCGGCGTATCCGGTGAGCCGGAAATGCCATGCTGCGGACGGCCATGCAGATGGGCTCTTTCGGGGACTGCTGCATTTTCAGGGTGCAGAAAAGAAAGGCAGCGGCGGAGGCGCTTGAGCCGCTGAAGTAATGTTCTAAAGTTCGGAAAAGTTTTCTCAAAATTTAAAATTTAAATGAAACCAATGCAAAAATATGTAAAAAATAGTAAAATAACGAACACATTTTGCGACGAAAGAATAGATTGTTCGAAAAAAAGCAAAAAACTACTAGCCTACTGTGAAAGGGTGTGTTATAATTAGCACTGTAATTTGAAATGACCCCCATTTATAAAATAAATGGGACAGCCATGATATGCACCCCGGACGCACCCGTTTGGCGGTTCATATATAGCTGAGAAAAGGCGAGAGATAGGAAAGGGGTAATCTTATGTACGAAAAGGACCTGCTTTATGTGATCAAACCCAGTCAGCTGACTCCGGACACTCTGCGTGCCCTGCTGCTCCAGCATCCCGAAGTAAAATTCGTATCCTTCATGGGCATTGACTTTGCCGGCAACGACACGGATGAAAAAGTTCCTATCAGCGCCCTGCTGGACGATATGGAAACCATGCTTTACAGCCATACGGCCCAGACCGACGGTTCTTCCGTCGTGCTGCCGGGTGTGGCTTCGCTTTCCGATGCCCGTGTGGATATGGTGGCTGACCTGAGCGTCAACTGGTTCGTAGATTACAACCATGAGAATTTCGATGAAGAAACGGGCAAGATGATCGGTACGCTGCGGATCCCATGCTTCCTGAAGCACAATAACGAATTCGTGGATTCCCGTCATATCCTGAAAGCCACGCTGGAATATGTGGCGGATGAAATCCTCGCGGCCATGAAGAAAGCCGGTACGGTACCCGGCCTTGCCGTAGCTCCGGAAGATATCGAAAAGATCACTTTCACGAGCGCCACGGAACTGGAATTCTGGGTCAAGACCCCGAGAGAAAATGTTTCCCGTACGGATCTGTCCTCCTCCCAGGTCATGCAGGAACAGTACTGGCAGCGTACCCGCGGCAATGTCCGGACTTCCCTGGAAGAAGCCGTGGAAGTGCTCGGTCTCTACGGCCTGAAGCCTGAAATGGGCCATAAGGAAGTCGGCGGCGTCCGCGGCCAGCTCGATGCCAACGGCAATATGACCCACGTCAATGAACAGCTTGAAATCGACTGGAGATTTGCGGATTCCCTGCAGGCTGCGGATAACGAAATCCTCGTCCGCTCCCTGGTCAAGGAAATCTTCCGCAGCAACGGTCTGGAAGTTTCCTTCCTGGCAAAACCGATTTACGGTGTGGCCGGCAGTGGGGAACATACCCATGTAGGTCTTGCAGCCAAACTGAAAAATGGTAAAATAGTAAATATCATGTCCCCTGCGGATATGAAGAACGACTATCTGTCCGCTATCGGCTACGGCGCGCTCATGGGGATCCTGAAGAACTATGAAGTGCTGAACCCGATCGTTTCCTGCACGACCGATGCGTTTGCCCGTCTGAGACCCGGCTTCGAAGCCCCGATCTGCATCGTGACGAGCCTTGGCAAGACCGCTGCGGTCCCGACCCGTAACAGAACGGTCCTGGCCGGCGTCATCCGCGATATCGACAATCCGCTGGCAACCCGTTTCGAGGTCCGTGCACCGAACCCCTTCACCAACACCTATATGGCACTGACCGGATTCTATCTGGCTGCACTGGATGGCATCAAGGCTGTCCTCGCTTCCGGCAAGAGCACCAAGGAACTGGAAGCCGAAATCTCCAAGAAGCCGGGTGAAGAATCCTTCTATCTGGAGAAGGACAGAGCCTATCGCTCCGAAGTGGATGTGTTCGAGGACTATACTCCGGAAGAAAGAGACGAATACTTCGGCAAACCGCCTGCGACGGTTTGGGAAAACATGAAGGCGCTGGATGAATATCCTGACAAGGTAGCCGTTCTGACTGCAAGTGACATCCTGAAACCAGTTTACCTGGAGTCCTTCAAGGAAGGCGCTCTGATCAGATGGCAGACGGAACTGCTGACCCATATCATCCCGAAAGACCGCGATGCGGTCAAGGCCATGAAACCGGCTGACGGTACGACGTCCGCCTGGGATGACGGCATGTGGCAGAGAGTGGAAGAACTGCGCGTAGCCATCGCCAAGGATACGGATACGAGCACGTCTCTGTTCACCCAGATCAAGAAGGCATTTGCTGCCGGTGATTTTGACAAGGCTTCTGACCTCCAGGTAACGCTGAATGCGAAGATGGAAGAATTAGAAGCATTGTACACGGATTACTCCAACAACATCATCTAATCCTTCCGTCAAGGGAGGTTGAGAGGCTGTGCACCGTAAGACGCTGAGTCTTGTGCTGGCTCTCCTGCTTCTTCTGTGCGCGCCCCTTACCGTATCGGCTGCCAAACTGGTAGCTCACTACGGATCCAGGGGGCGCCGCGTGGAAGAGGTCCAGTCCATGCTGCAGGAACTGAAACTGTACCGCGGCGAGATTGATGGGGAGTACGGCAAACAGACCCGACAGGCTGTGAGTTCGTTTCAAAAAAAGAATAGAAAGAAAGTAACTGGCTCCGTAGATTGGCCCCTGTATAACCTGATGAGCAAAAAAAGTGGTCTGGATTTCAGCCGGTACCGCAAGGTATGGGTGATGGAAGCAACAGGCTACAGCCCGCAGGATCCGGGCGTGAATGACATCACGTCGACAGGTAGGGTGCTGAGACGGGGCATTGTTGCCGTGGATCCGTACATCATCCCTATGGGAACAAGGCTCTATATCATGGGATATGGCGAAGGGATCGCTGCCGACGTGGGCAGCGCCATCAAAGGCAACCACATCGACCTTGCATTCATGAAGCGCCGGGAGGCCCTGCAGTGGGGCCGGCGCCGCGTGCATGTCTATATCTTGTAAGGAGCTGAATCATGTTGACTGACAAGGAAATCCGGGAATGGATGTACGAGCGGTTTGAAGAAAATGCTTTTATGAAGCTGGCAGATATCCGTCTGTCGAAAGTGGAATGCGGTTATGTGGAATTTACGATGGACGCGGACCCCAAAAAACACGGGAACCGGTATGGTGCCGTGCACGGCGGGGCCATGTTCACCATGGCGGATACGGCCATGGGAGCTGTCTGCTACAGCATCGGCGCCAAAGTAGTGACGCTTTCAGCATCGGTCAACTTTATCCGCAATACGAAGGAAAGGGAACAGCTTGTTGCAAAAGCCGGACTGATCCATGCAGGACGGTCCACCATTGTCTGCCGGGTGGAGATATTTGACTCCAAAGGGCGCAAAATGGCGGATGTGACAGGGACGATGTTCGTCGTGGGGCATTTTGACGAGATACCTCAAAAGTGGTAAAATATCACTGTTATATATGAAATCTGCATAGTGGCTTTCCCGTATGGCGGGAGTTCATCCGGAGGAAGCACGGCACCGCGTCTTGAGAGGGCGCTTCAGTCCTGTCCGACCAAAAATCCCGAAATCAGGAGGATGTTATGGATTTTGCATTGACTGACGAACAACTTGAATTACAGGCCCTGGTAAAAGATTTTGTCGATAAGGAAATCGTTCCTTATACCGATGAGATGGATAAGGAAAACCAGACCAGACCGGAAATCTTTAAAAAAGCGGCCGATATGGGTCTCTTGAACCTTGTCGTGCCGGAAGAATTCGGCGGACCTGGCCTCGACAGCATTACGGTTGCCATGATCTATGAAGAACTTGGCAAGGGCTGCGCCGGGGTTGCAACTTCCATTGCGGCCAATGCCCTGGCTTCCTATCCGATCCTGATCGCGGGCACGGATGAACAGAAAAAATATCAGTGCGACCTGCTGAACCGCGGCGGTCTCGCTGCTTTTGCGCTGACGGAACCGAACGCGGGTTCCGATGCCGGCGCCGTGGCGACCAAAGCCGTCAAAGATGGGGACCATTATGTACTGAACGGCAATAAGGTCTTCATCACGAACGGCGGCATTGCGGACAGCTATCTGGTGTTTGCCAATACCCGCAAGACCGGCGGCATCCGCGGTCTGACGGCTTTCATCGTCCCGAAGGGCACCCCCGGTTTCCGGGTGGGCCGCAAGGAGGACAAGATGGGGATCCGTCCTTCCAATACGTGTGAACTCATCCTGGAAGACGTGGTCGTTCCTGAAAAGAACCGTGTCGGCCGTGAAGGCGGCGGTTTCCGCATTGCCATGAAGACGCTGGATTCGGCCCGTCCGTTTGTGGCAGCTGTGGCTGTAGGCCTGGCACAGTCCTGCCTTGATATCGCGGCGCATTATGCCCGTGAAAGAAGACAGTTCGGCCAGCCGATCGCCTCTTTCGAAATGATCCAGGCCATGGTGGCCGATATGGCCATGAAGGTCAATGCAGCCCGTCTGATGGTGCAGCAGGCCTGCTGGATGCGTGACAAGGGAATGGAATTCGGCAAGGAAGCTGCCATGAGCAAATGCTTTGCCTCCGATATCGCCATGCAGGTGGCAACGGACGCTGTACAGATCATGGGCGGCTATGGCTATATGAAAGACTATCCCATGGAAAAGAAAATGCGCGATGCCAAGATCCTTCAGATCTATGAAGGCACCAACCAGGTGCAGAGAATGGTCATTGCCAATAAGATCCTCTACTGATACAGAATTTTAGCGACGGAGCTGTGAGAAAATGAGCAATCATTTTTTCACAGCTCTTTCTTTGTTCTGATACGTACAGGGTAGGGCCTCCCTGGCAGTCCGGCTGAAAGGATGGCTTCCCCGGTCTTGGAAGGAAATCCGTATACATCCCGGCACCAATGCCCTCAGCATCACAGCATCAAAACATGTATTTGAATCGCAATCCGCAGACCGCAATCCGCAGGCCGCAGACCGCAATCCGCAGGCCGCAGATCGCTGACCGCGGCCGACGGCTGGCGGCTGAGAGCTGACGGCAGACTGCAGCTCCACAGCCCTTTCTTCCTGCCCCGGACGGGAATGTTTCCGCTTTTTGCGAAGTGTTTTTCCCGGCTCCTTGCCGGATTGATGGGCGAAAATGCCGGGTTTCCACAGTCAGTCCATTCCTTATTGCCCCAATTTTTAAAACGTTTTATAATGAAACAAAAGGCAGGACCCGCTGGGGCGGGATTGAATCTTAGAGGAAGTAGGAATCCATTATGAACAGTGAAAAGCTTTTAGCTGAAGCAAAAGAAGTTGTGAGAGATCTGAATGTGCGGGAACTGATTGCAGAGGCTATCCGCAACCGTGAAGGTACATTTTCTGACAGGGGAGCCCTGTGTGTGACGACGGGAACCCATACCGGCCGTTCTCCGAAAGATAAATTCATCGTTGATTCACCCCTGACTCATGATATCGTGAACTGGGACAACAACCAGCCCTGCTCGAAAGAGACTTTTGACCGGATCTATGCCAAGTGTGAAGCCTATATCAGGACGCACAGGGTCTATGTCAATAATGTCCTGGCCGGAGCCGATCCGGACAATCAGATCCGTGTGAAATTCATCAATCAGATGGCATGGCAGAGTGTCTTTGTCAGTCAGCTCTTTATCAAGACCGATGAACCGAGCACGGTCCAGGAAAATTTCACCGTCATTTCCCTGCCCGATGTCATGGCTGATCCGGCCGTGGATGGTACGAATTCTGAAACGTTCATCCTGCTCAACTTTGACAAGAACCTGATCCTGATCGGCGGCGGCCGTTATGCGGGGGAACTGAAGAAGTCCATCTTCTCCGTGATGAATTATCTGCTGCCGCAGAAGGGCGTCCTGAGCATGCATTGTTCCTGCAATGAAGGTGCCAAAGGCGACGTAGCCCTTTTCTTCGGCCTGTCCGGCACTGGCAAGACGACCCTTTCCGCCGATCCGGCCCGTTCGCTGATCGGTGATGATGAACACGGGTGGGGCGACAATGGTGTCTTCAACGTGGAAGGCGGCTGCTATGCCAAGTGCATCGACCTGACCGAGGAGAGTCAGCCGGAAATCTACGGAGCCGTCAAATTCGGTGCTGTCATGGAAAATGTCATCATCGATCCCAAAACCGGCGTTCCCGATTTTGCTGACAGCACACTGACGGAAAATACGCGTGTCGCCTATCCGCTGGACTATATCCCCAATGCCAAGATCCCGAGCCGCACGGGCCATCCGAAGAATATCATCCTGCTGACGGCTGATGCGTTCGGCGTGCTGCCTCCGATTTCCAAACTGACCAAGGAACAGGCCATGTATCATTACCTGACCGGGTATACCAGCAAGGTCGCCGGGACGGAACGGGGCATCACGGAACCGCAGGCAACATTTTCCACTGCTTTCGGCGCACCTTTCCTGCCCCTGCAGCCGCTCGTCTACGCAAAACTGCTGGGCGAACGCATTGCCAGACATGATACGAATGTGTACCTTGTCAACACGGGCTGGAGCGGCGGCCCCTATGGCGTGGGGAAACGCATGAAACTGAGCTATACCCGGGCAATGATCCATGCTGCTCTGGATGGCGAACTGGGAGCGGAAGGCTGGAGCACCATGCCGATCTTCGGTCTGAGCGTCCCCAAATCCTGCCCGAATGTACCGGGAAGCGTCCTCAACCCCCGGAATACCTGGAAGGATAAGGAAGCCTATGATGCGACGGCCAGGAAACTGGCAGGTCTCTTCAACGAGAATTTCAAGAAATTCGCCGGGAAGGTCACGGACGATATCGTTTCGGCGGGCCCGGAGATCTGACCTGTCATAAAGATGGAGCGTCGATGCTGAGGGCTGTGAGGCTTCAGCCCGTAAATATCGAAAAAGGGACTTTGCAATAACAGGTCCTTAAAAAACAAAGAAGGACTTTCGGTTCTTACGAATCGGAAGTCCTTTTTTCATGGAAGTCATTCCAGTTTTCAGCAGTCCTGATCTGTACAAATACGATAAGAAGCAGCAGGCAGGAGATGGCAGCTCAATAGAAAATGGATTTCTCCTGAGAAGGGGGAAATATACTCTGTCCCCCGTTTTTTTATGCAGAGTAAAAAGCAGGCTGTGAAGCTGTGGCACTGTGATGCCATGGCGCTGTGACGGCTGGGCGCGGTGCGGCTCTCCTTTGTTTTTATCCGTTCTGTGACTGCGGGCAGCCAGAAATCACTCGCGATGCTTTTGGATTTCCGCCATGGCAGGGACGGCAAGCTGCAGGCACGGGAGGCCTGGATGCAGAAAGATGCAGAGAAAGGCTTCAGTATTCCGCTTCCCACTTGCAGTCCCTGACAAGCTGCTCCGGATCTGCAAACTCCGCCCGGTTCAATCCTTCTTTTCTGGCTTCTGCCGCCACTGCTGCAGCGAGGGTTTCCGAAAAATCCCTCAGCTGGCTGACCGGGGGCAGTACGGCTGCACCGGGCTGACGGGGATCCACGATGCCGCTCAGGGAATGGGCGGCGGCAGAGATCATCCCTTCGCTGAGGAGCTTTGCCCGGCTTGCAATGGTGCCCAGGCCCAGACCCGGGTAGATCAGGGCATTGTTGGCCTGGCCGATGGCGTAGGTCACACCGTTATAGACGACGGGTTCGGACGGGATGCCGGTGGCGACGAGGGCCCGGCCGCCGGTCCAGCGGATCAGGTCTTCCGCTCTGGCTTCAGCCAGTTCGGTGGGGTTGCTCAGCGGGAAGATCATGGGACGGCTGCAGCAGGATGCCATTTCCTTTACGATGCTTTCGGTGAAGGCACCCCCGCAGGTGGAGGTCCCCACCAGGATCGTGGGATGGATTGCTGCCACCGCTTTTTCCAGGGTACTTACGTCGGTGCCGGGAGCAAATTCCGTGCGTTTCCGGGCAAATTCTTTCTGCTCCGGCGTGAGGTCCGGCATGTCATCGAAAAGCAGTCCCTGCCGGTCCACCAGGTAGAATCTGCTGCGGGCTTCGGTCTTGCTCAGACCCTGTTCCTCCATCTCGGTGCAGACCCGCTTTACGATGCCGCAGCCGGCCGTTCCGGCGCCGAAGCACAGGTATTTCTGGTCTTTCAGGCTTTCGCCGGTGATGGAAAGGCCGCCCAGGATCCCGGCGAGGGTGATGATGCCCGTGCCTTCGATGTCATCGTTGAAGACCGGATACTGGTCCTTGTAGCGGTCCAGCAGCTTTGCTGCATGGCCGCGGCCGAAATCTTCGAAATGGAGGTACAGACCGGGGAAGAGGCTTTCTGCAGCCGTGACGAAACGGTCCACAAAAGCAAAGTACGCTTCTCCGTCAACCCGGCTGTGATGCAGACCCAGGTAGAGCGGATCGTCCAGCAGGCTCCGGCGGCTGGTGCCGGCGTCGAGCACGACGGGCAGGACGCTGGCCGGATCGATGCCGGCCGCGGCGGTGTAGACCATCAGTTTGCCCGTGGCGATCCCCACACCGTTGGTCCCCCAGTCGCCGATGCCCAGGATGGCTTCCCCGTCGGTGACCACGAGCAGCTTGATGTCGCGCCCGTCAGCGCCGCCCAGCAGAGCTTTTTCGATTTGATCCGGCCGGTCGATGGACAGGTACACGGCATTCTGCGGTGTCACGAAGAATTCGCTGTAGTTCCGGATGCTGTCCGCGATCCCCGGATCGTAGACGATGGGCATGAATTCCTTCACATGCTGCTCAAAAAGCTGGAAGAACAGGGTCCGGTTCCGGCTGAAGATGTTCATCAGATAGTGGCGTTTGGCAGGTATGCTTTCGCGGGCCCGGACGTTCCTGTAGGCCTGTTCCACCTGTTCCTGGAGGGTCTGGACGTGCGGAGGCAGCAGGCCCGCCAGGCCGTACTGTTCCCGTTCCTCTTCCGTAAAAGCTGTTCCTTTATTTAAAAATGGATCATTCAGAAGCGCATAGCTTTTTTCATTTCCATTCATTCCTTTCTTTTTCCGGATGCTCTTGTTATACTATGTTTATATAACTTTGTGAAATATAAAATTTGCAGTTTGCATAACTTTTATTTATAAAACGAAAGAGGTGGGAGCATGCGTTTGAACCTGATCCCTTATTTTGCCGCGGTCTGCCGCTGGGGCACGTTTTCCAGGGCTGCGGAAGAACTGCATATTTCCCAGCCCGCTGTATCCAAGGCCATCCGGGAACTGGAACAGGACTGCGGCACAGCGCTCTTTGTGCGGCACCACAGCTCCATTTCCCTGACTCCCGCGGGCCGGACCCTGCGGGAAGGCTGCGGGCCCTATCTCAGGGAATGTGAAGCTCTGGAACGGCTGGCCGCTCTGCTTAAGAATGGCCGGCAGAGCCTGCGGATCGGTGTGGTCCCCATGTGCGGCAACACGATCTTTCCGCAGCTGCACCGGAATTTCCTGAAACAGCATCCTGATATCCAGATCAGCACCGTGGAAGATACGGCGAGCGTGCTTTACGGCATGCTCGATGAGCAGGAACTGGATCTGATCCTCTGCGTGACCAATCATCTGCCCCTGCCCCCGTATCACTGCAGTGTCATCAAAAAGAGCCGTCTGCAGCTGTTTACGGCACCGGACGGGCCGCTTTGCGGCATGCGCCGCGTCACATTCAATGACATCAGCGGTCAGCCTCTCGTGATGTTCCCGGATCAGTTCGGCCAGACCCGGTACATCCGGAGTCTCTTTGCCCAGGCTCATGCCGGAATCCGGATCATGCACCAGACAAGCCAGGTCTTCACGATCCTTTCCTATATCCGTTCCGGCGCCGCCGTGGGCTTTTTATCCGAAGAATTTGCCCAGGTGGAAAAGGATCTGACCGCCATCCCGGTCCAGGGGATCCCGGCGGCGAGCATCAATCTGGTCTGGCTGCAGGATGCAAAGCTCCATCCCGCGCTGGCACAGTTTGTCCGCTTCGTAAAGGCCGAGACTGCCCGCGGCGCGTTCCGCCAGCCCGCGGGAGGAGCCTGACACGGCGGCAGGGGAGGCGTTTGCCTGCAGGACTTCTGCTGCGGAGGAAGAACCTTCGTATTCAGTGTATTCCTGTGGTATAATGTTTTCCTAATGGAGGTAACGGATATGTTCTCAATCAACTGTGCAAGTGAAGCAGATACCGTCCGGGTCGGGAAACTCCTTGCCGGCCTGCTGCAGGATGGCGATGTGGTGCTTCTTGACGGGGATCTGGGCACGGGCAAGACGACTCTCGTCATTGCCGCCGCCACGGCTCTGGGAGCCGATCCGAAAGAAGTGACATCGCCGACGTTTTCCCTGATGAATCTGTATCACGGCCGCGGCATCGAAATCAAACATTTCGATCTGTACCGGATCAACTGGCCGGAGGAACTGGAAGACATCGGTTTTTCCGAATATGCGGGCCATGACGGGATCACATTCATCGAATGGGCCGAATTGTTCATGGAATATATGCCTGAGGAATCCCTTGAGATCAGGCTCGAAAGGGACGGGGACGGCCGCCGGCTGACTTTTGTCCCCCACGGCGCGCATTATGAGGAACTTTGCAGAAAGGTGCAGGAAAAGTGCTGACGTTAGGAATCGATACATCGACTAAAGTATGCTCTGTCGCCGTGTGCGATGGGGAGAAGATCATGGGATCCCTGGATATCAATGTGGGGCTTACGCATTCGGAAGGACTGGTCCCGCAGCTCGATACGCTGCTGAAGCTGGCGCGCGTTTCCCGGAATGATCTGGAACTTGTTGCCGTGAGCCGCGGCCCCGGTTCTTTCACGGGCCTGCGGATCGGGATGGCGACAGCGGAGGCGCTGGCCTACAGCCTTGATATCCCGCTGCGGGCGGTGGATACACTGAAAGCCATCGCCTATAACCTGCCCGTGGCCGGCGTCCTTCTGGCACCGGTCCTGGACGCACAGAAGGGAAACCTGTACCTGGGTCAGTACCAGTGGGATCAGGGGCGTCTGGAAGAAGCGGCTCCGGTGAGCATCGTGCCTGCAAAGACGCTCGTCGCAGAGCTCGAGCAGAAGAGCTGGCCCGTCATCCTCATGGGTGAATGCCGACGCGTGCCAAAACCGGAAGGGCTCCTCGTCACGCTCGCCCCTGAAAGTGCCCGGATGCCGCGGGGCAGTGCCGTCGCGATCCTGGCGGCCGAGGACTATGAAGAAGGCGAAATCCACGATTATTTCGGAATGGAACCGTATTATATCCGCCGTTCCGAAGCGGAGGAATTATGGGAAAAGAGACAGAAACAGCAGCGGTCCGGCCGCTGACCGAAGCTGACCTGTCCTGGCTCACTGTCCTGGACGGGCGCTGTTTTCCGGAGGCCTGGTCCGAAGCGGCCTGGCGCTCCGAACTGACAAATACGCTGGCCCATTATCTTGCTTTTTTCGAAGCGGATGTGCCGTTTGCCTATGGCGGTTTCTGGCTTGTGGCAGGAGAAGCACAGATCATGCGGCTCGCCGTGGCACCCGAGCGGCGCGGAAAGGGACGCGGCCTGATGCTCGTCGGAACGCTGATCCACACAGCCCGGAGCCTGGGCGCTGCTGAGCTGACGCTTGAAGTGCGGGAGCACAATACAGCGGCCCGGCGGACGTATCTGCGGCAGGGACTGACCGAATGCGGCCGCCGGCCCCATTATTACGAAGACACGGGGGAGGACGCAATCCTTATGCGCCGTTCTCTTTGAGGGGAAAGGAAATCATGGAAAAAGAAATCAATATCCTCGGTATAGAAAGCAGCTGCGATGAGACGGCGGCTTCCGTCGTCAGGAATGGGACGGAGGTCCTCTCGAACGTCGTTTCCACGCAGATTGCCATCCATCGGAAATTTGGCGGCGTCGTGCCGGAAATCGCTTCGCGCAAGCACATCGCCCACATCATGCCCGTCATTGACAAGGCACTGCAGGATGCGGGTCTGCCGCTCGAACAGATCGACGCCATCGCCGTGACGTACGGGCCGGGCCTTGTGGGAGCCCTGCTCGTAGGTCTGAGCGCGGCAAAAGGACTGGCCTTTGGTACGGGCAAGCCCCTCATCGGCGTGAATCACCTGGAGGGCCATGTCTTTGCCAACTTCCTGGCTGACCGGGAGCTGAAACCGCCGTTCCTTGCCCTCGTCGTGTCAGGCGGGCATACCTCCCTGCTCGTCGTGGAGGATTACAGGACTTTCCGGCTGCTGGGGCAGACACGGGATGATGCGGCAGGGGAAGCTTTCGACAAGATCGCCCGTTTCATGGGGCTTCCGTATCCGGGCGGACCGGAGATCGAAAAGCTGGCCCTCAGCGGCAATCCGGCGGCCATCGATTTTCCGCGGCCGCTTTTGCCAGACTGTTATGATTTCAGCTTCAGCGGACTGAAATCCGCCGTCATCAATTATGTCCATACGGAGGAGCAGCGGGGGACGGAGCTGAACCGGGCCGATGTGGCGGCCTCGTTCCAGCAGGCCATCGTCGATGTGCTGGTGAAGAGGTGCCAGGAGGCCCTGAAGGCGACCGGCCTGTCCAGGATCGTCCTCGCCGGCGGTGTTTCGGCCAACCGGCATCTGCAGGAGGCACTCGCAGGGGGAGCCCGTGCAGTCGGGGCGGAACTTGTCCATCCGACGCCGATCCTCTGCACCGACAATGCCGTCATGGTGGCTGTGCGGGGCTATTATCAGTATCTGGACCATGATTTTGCCGGGCTTTGGCTCAATGCGGATCCTAATCTGAAACTGGGAGAAAAATAAATTTTCCGGTGTTTTCCGGATGTGTCGTGAGAAGAAAGAAGAGCCGCCTTCCGATGCTGTGCACCGGAAGGGGCTTTTTTAAGGATACGGCGGGCGGGGCAGCGGCCGGATCCATGCTGCTGTATGGAAGAGGACGCATTGCCGCACCACTGGGAAAGGATGGAGTATGACTCAGAAAAAGAAAATCGGGATGGGACTGCTTGTCCTCGTCCTCATCCTGTTGTGCGCACTGGGCGCGGGCTACCTGCGCTACCGCCGCTCCCCGGCCTATGTCCTGACAATGGCGGCAGAGGCTGTGGAAAAGCATGACTGGGGAACGTTCCAGAAATATGTGGACACGCAGCGCGTCCTCGGCCGTTTTTATCAGGATGCGGTCCAGGATACACTGGGCCGGTCGGATTTTACACCGGCGATGCAGCAGGTGGGGCAGCAGATGGCTGCGGCCATGAAACCCCATGTCCTGGACCGTCTGGAGTATCTTGTCCGGAGCTATGTGGAGCAGGGACAGGTAAATCCTGAGACGGTCCCCAAAGAAGAGGGCTCGCTGGTCAATCCGGTCCCTTACCGGATGCTGGGAGGACTTGCCGTCCTCACCGGGAAGGCACGGACCACGGTGGAAGGGAACCGGGCCTCTGTGACGGCTTCCGTCCATGATGACCGGCTCAATAAAGATTTTCCCATCGTCATTGCCATGGAAAAAGATGAGGCCGGGATCTGGCGGGCTGTGGCCTGGGAAAATGCGGCGCAGGTGATGGCAGAGTGGCGGCAGGAAGAAGCCGCGGCCCTGGCAGCGCTGAACGCGCCCATCGAGGAGCGTCTCTCCGCATTGTGGGAGACGGAATCCCTGAGCGGACAGGCTGAACCGGCTGATGCACTGGGACTTACGCAGCAGCTCCGGTTCCGTCTTTCCGGAAAGGTGCGGAGCGGGAAACCTGTCAGGGAGATCGACGGTACCGTGACCTGCCGGACCCCGGACGGTGCCGCTGTGACGGCGGCCTTTTCGCAGCAGGGCGCAGGCCTTGCGGGAGAGACCGTGACCTGGGAAATGGCCCGGGAACTCAGTCCTTTCGTGCAGTCCGATGCAGCTGTGGCCCGGGCCTCTGCCTCCTCCCTCATTTGGGATGTGAAGATCACCCGGGTGGTCTTTACGGACGGGGAGAGCGTGGCCCTCTATACGCAGCTGCCTGAAAAAAAGTGAAGCGGACCGGTATCCCGGCGCGGCAGGGAAAATCCAGCCGTCCATGGCGGCAAAGAGGTATAAAAATGACGCTGTATCTCCATTTCAGCATCCTTTGTCTGGTCAGGAGCCGTTTTTTTGAGTATAATAGCTCTAATCAGGCATCAGCGGCGCTTTCCAGGGCTGGAACAGTCCCGGTCTGCGGAGCTGTGCTGACGTATCGCGGCCATTTGCTGGCTGAAGCCGTATGTTCCGGGTAAAGGAGTGTGGACAATTGAAGTCTGACCATACAAGCGGCCGGGTCCGGATCGGACAAGACCGGTTCATCGAACATCACCTGAGTTACTTCCTGCCGACGATCGGCATGATCATCGACTGGCTCATCATCCTGCTGTCAGAACATCTGGCTGTGATCATCCGGAACGGGCTGCTGGGACCGGCCCAGCTGCATATCGCCTGGCTGAACCAGTATGTGGCTTTTCCGCTCATTTTCATCGCCTTCCTGCGCCATGCCGGCGTCTATCAGAAACCCATGGGCATCTGGGTGCTGATGGAACGGATTTTCTGGAGCTGCGTCTATGCCATGCTGCTAATCGTGCTGCTTGTCTATGCAACCCATATCGGAAACAGCACGTCGCGGCTATATCTCGTCCTGCAGGGGGTCTTTGCCTTCTTTTTCCTCTGCTTCGTCAGGATCCTCGGAGCCAGGATCATGAGCTGGGCCGGGGTGGGAAAATATCCCGCTCTGCTCGTCGGAGCCGGCAAGACGGCACAGCTGCTCCTGCGGGGGATCGAATCCGATGCGGGACTCAATTTCCATTTCATCGGCTATGTCGATGATGCGGGAGAACGGAAAGAGTATGTCGGGAACCTGCCGTACTGCGGTTCCTTCGATAATATTGAAAAAATCATCACCGAAACCGGTGTGAATGATGTTTTCATCGCGGCGCCGGGCCTCAGCCCGGAACAACTGGATTCGCTGATCTACCGGATCCAGCCGCTGGTCCGGAACCTGGCTTTCGTGCCGGACCTCATCGGGCTGCCTGTGAACGGCGTCACCGTCGAGAGCATGTTCAATGAACGGCTCTTCATCATGGGACTGCGGAACAACCTTGCCCGGATATACAACAAGATCGCCAAGTATATCTTCGATATGGTGCTGACCCTGATCGGCGTCATCCTCATCAGCCCCGTGCTGCTGCTCCTGGCCATCCTGATCCGGCTCGATTCACCCGGCCCGATCATCTTTGCCCACAAGCGGATCGGGCAGCACGGCAAAGAATTCCCCTGCTATAAATTCCGGACGATGTGCGTCGATGCCGACGCCAGGCTGAAAGAATATCTGGCTGCCAATCCGGAGGCCCGCGAGGAATGGGAACGTGATTTCAAACTGAAGGATGATCCGCGCGTCACCCGGGTCGGCCGTGTCCTGCGCCGGACAAGCCTCGATGAACTGCCCCAGCTCCTGAACGTGCTGAAAGGGCAGATGAGCCTCGTGGGACCCCGTCCCATCGTGAAGGCGGAAATCCCGCGGTACGGCAGCTATATTGCCGATTTCTACATGGTGCGCCCGGGCATCACGGGTATGTGGCAGGTCAACGGCCGCAGCGACACGACGTATGACGAACGGGTCCAGATGGATTCCTGGTATGTGCGGAACTGGTCGGTCTGGCTGGATCTGTCACTCCTCTGGAAAACGGTCAGCGTCGTACTGAACCATAAGGGTGCATATTGAAAATGACCGTAAGCTGTGAGATCATGAGCAATCATTATTTCACAGCTTTTTTTGTCGGAGCGCACGGCCGCACCCGGCAGCAGGAGCGGAAAAGAGCGGGGGCCGTGATTTTTTCGCACCCGGTTTCGTGTTATACTTGAAGCATATCGCGGATGTCCCCGGACTTCAGGGAAGGGGATATATCAGAAGAACAAGAGGGTATCTTATGAGAACAAAGAAAGAGCTTGTCATCGCTGTAGCGGGAACGGGCTACGTGGGCCTGTCCGTCGCCATCATCCTGGCACAGCACCACCGGGTCTGTGCCGTGGACATCAATGCGGATAAAATCAGCAAGATCAGGGCCGGGAAGTCACCGATCGTCGATCCGGAAATCGAGGACTATCTGGCCCATAAACCGCTGCAGCTCACCGCTACGGTGGATGGAGCCGCAGCCTATGCAAACGCGGATATCGTCGTGGCTGCGGTGCCCACTGATTATGATCCGGAACGGAATTTTTTCGATACTTCGGCGGTGGAAGCGGTCGTCCGGCTCGTGCGGGAGCAGAATCCGGAAGCCCTCATCGTCATCAAGTCGACCGTGCCCGTCGGGTATACAGCGGAGCTGCGGGCCCGGACAGGGTACGGCCGGATCCTTTTCAGCCCCGAGTTCTTGCGGGAAGGGAAGGCACTGTATGACAATCTGTATCCCAGCCGCATCGTCGTGGGGACGGATCTGAAGGATCCGGCCCTGAAGGCGGATGCCGAACTTTTTGCCGGTCTCCTGCAGGAAGGCGCCCTGAAGCAGGATGTGCCCGTGCGGATCATGGGCACGACCGAGGCCGAAGCGGTCAAACTCTTTGCCAATACGTACCTTGCCCTGCGGGTGGCGTATTTCAATGAACTCGATACGTATGCGGAGCTGAAAGGTCTGGATACGAAGTCGATCATCGACGGGGTCTGCCTGGATCCGCGCATCGGCACGCATTACAACAACCCTTCCTTTGGGTATGGCGGCTACTGTCTGCCCAAGGATACAAAACAGCTCCTGGCCAATTATTCCGATGTGCCGGAGAACCTGATCGAGGCCATCGTGCGGTCCAATACGACGCGGAAAGACCACATCGCCAGCCAGGTCCTGCGCAGGGCCGGATACGATCCCATGAAGGACTGCCGGGACAGCATCGTCGGTGTCTTCCGCCTGACCATGAAGGCGCACAGCGACAATTTCCGTCAGAGCTCCATCCAGGGCATCATGAAACGGATCAAGGCCAAAGGTGTGGCGGTCATCATCTACGAACCGACCCTGCCCGACGGCAGCCGGTTCTACAACAGTCTCGTCGTCAATGATCTGGAGCGCTTCAAGGCGGAGAGCAAAGTGATCCTGGCCAACCGCTTCGATCCTGTGCTCGATGATGTGCGGGACAAAGTCTATACACGGGATCTTTTCCAGCGGGACTGAACGCAGGGAAACAGGGATAAGGAGGCACAGCATGGTCGAAAATTTTGAATTCCACGCACCTACCCGGGTCGTATTCGGGCACGGGACAGAAGAGCGGACGGGTGAACTCATTCGCAGCCTCGGCAAGCATAAGGTACTGCTTGTCTATGGGGGAGGCAGCGCCGAAAGGAGCGGGCTCCTTGCCAAAATCAGGGCTTCCCTTGCTGCTGCAGGGATCGCCTGGACAGAGCTGGGCGGGGTAACGCCGAACCCGCGGCTTTCCTTTGTCTACAGGGGAATCGAAAAAGGCCGCGAAGAAGGCGCAGAACTCATCCTGGCAGTGGGCGGAGGCAGTGTCATCGACGCCTCCAAGGCCATTGGCTACGGCCTTGCCAACCCGGGCGATGTCTGGGATTTCTATGATTTCAAGCGCCAGGCGGCAGCCTGCCTGCCCGTGGGCGTCGTCCTCACGCTGGCTGCCACCGGCAGTGAGATGAGCGATTCTTCGGTCATCACCAATGACCGGACCCTGGAAAAACGCAGCTACAACAATGATCTGGGGCGGCCTGCCTTTGCCGTCATGGACCCGGAACTGACGCTCCATCTCCCGCCTTTCCAGACGGCCTGCGGGTGCTGTGATATCATCATGCACACGCTGGAACGCTATTTTACGAACGGCGGCCAGATGGAACTGACGGACGCGATCGCTGAGGGGCTGCTGCGGACGGTCATCAAAGAAAGCCGGATCCTCAAGGTCCATCCGGAGGATTATGATGCCAGGGCAGAAATCATGTGGGCGGGCAGCCTGTCCCACAATGATCTGACGGGCTGCGGACACACCAACCGGGATTTTGCGACGCACCGTCTCGAACATGAGGTGAGCGGCCTGTTCGATGTCGCTCACGGAGCGGGCCTGACCGCACTGTGGGGGAGCTGGGCACGCTATGTGTACAGGGACTGCCTGCCCCGTTTTGTCCGTTTTGCCACGCACGTGATGGATGTACCTGCTGAAGGCCCGGATGAAACGGTCGCTTTGAAGGGAATCGAGGCCCTGGAAGCTTTCTTCAGATCCATGGATATGCCGCTGAGTTTCAGAGAACTCGGGATCCGGCCGACGGAGGAGCAGCTCCGTGACCTGGCCCGCCGCTGCAGCCATACGGCGCACGGCCGTCTGGGTTCTGCCAGGGTGCTCCGGGAGGAGGACATGTACCGGATCTACAAGGCCGCCGCGGAACGCTGACAGCAGCAGATGGAAAGGCCGGACCGGCGGCGGGACAGCGCGTCCAGGCCCGGTCTTTTGCCGGTACGGACCGGCCGGGCGCGTTTCCGGCCGTCCTCTGTGCGGTATTCCCACAACTGACAGTACAGAATCCATAATCTTTATTTTACTTTTAGCCTATGTTGTAATTATTTTATCTATTGAACGATAAATATGATAAAATATCATAACAGATCAATTCCCTGAGAGAAGGGAAATCCGGCAGTGTGACGAATTTATTTAAATGAGAAGAGCCGAATCGGGGAGATTCCTGCCCTTGTTCGGGTACCCTGCAGCAAAAACAGCTTTAGCAGTTATCTTTGTGAGCGTCGCAGCATCAGAATGGACGCATCATATGGAATAGATTTCATGATACAGAGCAGGAGGCGATTTTCTTGAGAAAGATTGAGTGTCTTGCCATGATCCTGGCAGGAGGGAAGGGCAGCCGTCTCGGCGTGCTGACAAAGAATGTCGCGAAACCGGCAGTGTTGTTCGGAGCCAAATACCGCATCATTGACTTCACGCTCAGCAACTGTCGGAATTCGGGGATCGATACGGTGGGCATCCTGACGCAGTATCAGCCCCTGGAGCTGAATTGGTACATCGGCAATGGCAGCAGTTGGGACCTGGACAGCGACAACGGCGGTACATTCGTGCTTCCGCCCTACATGAACGACAAGGATTCGTCCAACTGGTATCAGGGTACGGCGGATGCCATCTATCAGAACCTGAATTTCCTTGACATGATCGACCCCAAGTACGTGCTCATCCTGTCGGGCGACCATATTTACACCATGGACTACGGCACCATGCTCGCTTTCCACAAAAAGCACCGGGCCAAAGTGACGGTCAGCACGCTGCGGGTACCTCTGGCAGAGGCATCCCGGTTCGGCATCATGAATACGGATGAGAGCATGCGCATCAGGGAATTCGAGGAAAAGCCGGTCCATCCAAAGAGCGAACTGGCTTCGATGGGCATCTATATCTTCGACAAGGATGTGCTGAAGAAATACCTGCTTGAAGATGCAGCCCGTTCCGATTCGGATCATGACTTCGGCAAGAATATCATCCCGCGCCTGCTGCAGGATGATGTGCCGGTCTACGCCTATCCTTTCGAAGGCTACTGGAAGGATGTGGGGACCTTTGAAAGCCTTTGGCAGGCCAATATGGACCTCCTGGCGGACAATCCGCCCATCAGCCTGAACGACCCCAAGTGGCGGATCTATTCGGGAAGCCAGTCCCTGCCGCCCCACTATGTAGGCCCCAGGGCTTCGGTGGTGAGTTCCCTGGCAGGCGAAGGCTCGGTCATCCTCGGCAAGGTGTACCATTCCGTCGTGTTCTACAACGTGACGATCGAGGAAGGGACGGAGATCATAGATTCCGTCCTCATGCCGGGTACGGTCGTCAAGAAGGGCGCGGTCGTCGACCATGCGATCCTGGGCGAACGGTGCCGCGTGGAGCCGGGCTGTGAGATCCACGGCAAAGCCGGTGCCATCAAGGTCTATGGCAATGATGCCATCATTCCGGGACCGGATTTCAAGAGCAGCCCGGAATCCCTGCTCAAAGGAGCCAAGGCTGTCAAAGAGAAGGGGGCGGTCGTCAATGGATAATAAAATCATCGGGCTGATCAACCTGCAGGGGCCCAATTATATGGAAAGCCTCTCCCATACCCGTCCCATGGCATCGGAACCTTTTGCGGGCAAGTTCCGGCTCATCGATTTTGCCCTGTCCTCGATGGTGAATGCCGGTGTGGATACAGTGGGACTGCTGCTGCCGTTCCACAGCCGGTCCGTCCTGGATCATGTCCGTTCCGGCAAGGAATGGAATCTGGCCAGGAAACAGCACGGCCTGTTCTATCTGCCCATCGATGAGGAAGGCGAAATCACCCATCCTCAGGTAGGGGATATCCGCACATATTATAAAAATCTCCGCTTTGTAGAGCGGGAGCTCAATCATTACCTGCTGCTCTCCAGCTGCGATGTGGTCCACAATATCGATTACAATGATGTCCTCCATTATCACCGCGGCCACAATGCCGACGTGACACTGGTCTACAAGACGCTGGAAGAGGACAGTGCCGGCGAGGGGTATGTGGTGAATGTCAACAGCAGCGGCCACGTGACGAAACTGACGAAAGTGAAGGAAGCCAAAAAAGGCGACAAGCTCTATCTGAACAGTGTCCTGATGGACGGCAATCTCTTTGTGGCCATGGTGCGCCGCGCTTTTGTACAGGATCCGAACCAGTTCCTCAATGATGTGCTGGCGCGCAATGTGGGCCATCCGCGGATCTACGCCTATGAATATAAAGGGTACGCCAGAAGGATCAATTCGCTGCAGAGCTATTACAAGGCCAATATGGATATGCTGGAACTGCCCAAGTGGCAGGCTCTCTACCGGCAGGACCGCAAGATCTATACGAAAGTCAAGGATGAGGCACCGGCAAAATACAAAGCTGATGCCCGGGTGACGAATTCCCTGATTGGTGACGGCTGCATCATCGAAGGGACGGTGGAAAACTCCATCCTGTTCCGCCGTGTACGGGTGGGCAGGAACGCCGTCGTCCGCAACTCCATCATCATGCAGAACTCTGTGATCGGTGAGGAGGCACGGGTGGACGGGGTCGTCTGTGACAAGAACCAGGAGATCCAGCCTGAGGCCTGTCTGACAGGCAGCAAAGATGCACCGCTGTGCATCGTCAAGTACGAAGTTGTGTAAACCAGAGGGAGGGCTGCCGGGGGCAGTCCTCCTTGCGTACCCCTTGTTTTCGACGGACGGCCGTCTCTGCTGAAGCTGCCGCGGCAGCGGCAGGGGGCTGTTTCCGGATCAGACCTGAATACAGGTCCCGCAAAGGGACGGAAAGAGGTTCATTACGAAAAAGTGGAAGAGTAAGAAAGAATTCAAGACATTTTTCATCCATAAAGCCCAGATCCTTTTCGACAAGGAACCCAAGGAACTGGAGACCCGGGAAGTCTATCTCGTCCTGGCCAACATGGTCAAGGATCTGATGTTCGACGACTGGATGGCTACGGAACGCAAGTACGAGGCGGAAGAGGTCCGGCAGGTCTATTATTTCAGCATCGAGTTCCTGCTGGGGCGCCTCCTGGATGCCAACCTTCTGAACTGCGGGATGGAGAAACTGGCCCGGAACGCCCTGAAGGACATGGGATTCGACCTAGATGAGATCATGCCCATGGAAACGGATCCGGGCCTGGGCAATGGCGGGCTGGGCCGTCTTGCCGCCTGCTTCATCGATTCCATGGCAGCCCTGCAGCTGCCGGGACACGGGTGCAGCATCCGCTATCAGTACGGCCTTTTTGATCAGCGCATCATTGACGGGCAGCAGGTGGAACTGCCGGATGCCTGGCTGCGCAACGGGTTCCCCTGGGAGACCAAACGCGCCGATAAGGCCGTCTATGTCCGGTTCGGGGGCAACGCCTACATGCGTCCGGGCCGGCGGGGCAACCTGGAATGTATCTATGAAAAATTCGATTCTGTCCGGGCCGTCCCGTATGATGTGCCCGTGCCGGGGTACCATAACCGGACCGTCAATACCCTGCGGCTGTGGAAGGCCGAGTATACGACGGAAGGGATCTACAGCCAGCTGCGCTATGGAGATTACCGGCGGGCCCTGCATTACAAGGACCTGACCCAGCAGATTTCCCGCTTCCTGTATCCGGATGACTCCACGACAGAAGGACGCCGGCTCCGCCTGGTGCAGGAATATTTCCTGGTTTCCGCGGGCGTGCAGAGCATCATGCGGCATTACAAGGACCATCACGGCGATCCGGCCCAGTTCGATAAATATATTGCTCTCCATATCAACGATACCCATCCGGCTCTGGTGATCCCGGAACTGATGCGGATCCTGATGGATGAGGAAGGCCTTTCCTGGGAGGATGCCTGGCGCATCACTCAGAATTCCGTGGCCTATACGAACCATACGGTCATGCCGGAGGCGCTGGAACAGTGGCCGATCACCATGTTCAAACCGCTTTTGCCGCGGATCTATCTGATCATCGATGAACTGAACCGGCGGTTCCTGGAGGCGTACCGCAAGCGTTTCCCGGGACGCGAGGACAAGGCTCAGTCCGTGGCTATCCTGTGGGGCGGGCAGGTCCGTATGGCGAACCTGGCCGTGATCGGCAGCCACAGCGTCAACGGTGTGGCCCAGCTCCATACGAAGATCCTGAAGGAAAATACGCTGAAGCAGTTCTATGAAATCTATCCGGAACGGTTCAATAACAAGACAAACGGCGTCACCCACAGACGCTGGCTCGTGGAATCGAACCCGCCCCTGGCGAACCTGATCACAGAAACCATCGGGTCCGGCTGGATCCAGAAGCCTTCCCGGCTGGAAGAACTGATGGATTTCCGGGATGATCCGGTTTTCCTGGAAAAACTGGGCCTGGTCAAACAGGACCGGAAGAATGCTCTGACCGAATGGCTCTACCGGACGAAGGATATCAAGGTGGATCCTCTGTCCGTATTCGATATCCAGATCAAGCGGTTCCATATGTACAAGCGCCAGCTGCTCAATATCCTCCATGTCTACTATCTGTACCGGCACCTGCTGGAGGATCCGGATTTCATCACACTGCCGCAGACCTTCATCTTCGGCGGGAAAGCGGCTGCCTCCTACGGGGAAGCCAAGATCGTGATCCGGCTGATCCACACGGTGGCACGCCTGATCGAAAGAGAACCGAAGGTCCGGGAAAAACTGAAGGTCCTGTTCCTGGAAAACTATAATGTTTCGCTGGGACAGCGCCTGTTCCCCGCGGCTGATGTGAGCGAGCAGATTTCGACGGCCAGCAAGGAAGCTTCCGGTACGGGCAACATGAAGTTCATGATGAACGGGGCCATCACCCTGGGAACCATGGACGGCGCCAACGTGGAGATCCACCGCCGTGTGGGCGACGAGAACTGTGTGATCTTCGGCCTGCGCGCCGAGGAAGTCGAGAAGTACTACCGCGAGGGAGGCTATTCCTCCTGGGATCTGTACCGGAAGGATCCGGATATCCGGATGATCATGGACGTCTTCAAGGAAGTTTCCATGTATGCCCAGCTCTATGAAGCCCTGCTTGGCAGGAACGATGAATTTTTCGTACTGAAGGATTTCAAATCTTACTGCGCTGCCCATGAAGAGATCCTGCGCCGCTATGAAGACCGTATCGGCTGGCTGAGATCGAGTACCGTCAATATCGCCCAGTCCGGGTATTTCTCCAGTGACCGTACGGTATCTGAATATGCAAAGGAAATCTGGAATCTGAAACCCGTGAGTGTATAAGGGGGAGGAACACTGTCATGCACCTGAATGCCATTGATGCCTACAGCATGTATCTGTTCCATAATGGGACAAATTATAACAGCTATCGTCTTTTCGGGGCCCACAAGGCTGTGCGGCGGAAAGAATCCTGCGTGCGTTTTGCTGTCTGGGCTCCCCATGCCCAGGCTGTCAGTGTCGTGGGGGATTTCAACGGCTGGGATGACAGCCGGAACCCGATGGAACGGGCGGATGAAAACGGCATATGGAAGACATTCATTCCCGGGATCCGGGAAGGCGCCGTCTATAAATATGCCATCAGGACCGCTGCGGGCGATACGATCCTGAAGGCCGACCCCTATGCCTTCCAGGCGGAGGTCCGCCCCAATACGGCTTCCGTGGTGGCGTCCCTGAATTACAGATGGCATGACGCCCGCTGGCTGAAAGCACGCGCTGCCGGAAGCTCCTATACAGGTCCGATGAATATCTATGAAGTCCATGCCGGATCCTGGCGCCAGCACGAGGATGGTTCTTTCCTGACCTACCGGGAACTGGCGGATGCACTGATCCCGTATCTGGAAGAAATGCATTATACCCATGTCGAATTCATGCCGCTGTGCGAATATCCCTACGACGGATCCTGGGGCTATCAGGCGACGGGGTATTTCGCCGCGACGAGCCGGTACGGTGCGCCGGAAGATCTGATGTACCTGATCGACCAGTGCCATCAGCACGGCATCGGGGTCCTTCTCGACTGGGTGCCGGGCCATTTCTGCCGGGATGCCCATGGCCTGCGCTATTTTGACGGTGAGCCCCTCTACGAGTCGGGCAATCCCATGCTGGCGGAGAACAAGGACTGGGATACCATGAATTTCGACTATGGCCGGTCCGAGGTCCGCAGCTTCCTCATTTCCAGTGCGCTCTTCTGGCTGAAGGAATTCCATCTGGACGGCCTGCGCATCGATGCAGTGGCCAATATGCTCTACCTCGATTATGGCCGCAGAGACGGGGAATGGCAGCCCAACCGGAACGGCGGGCATGAAAATCTGGAAGCGGTGGCTTTCCTGCAGCAGCTCAACACGGCGGTCTTTGCGGAGGTCCCCCAGGCCCTGATGGTGGCCGAGGAATCGACATCCTGGCCCCTGGTCTCCCGTCCCGTCCATGAAGGCGGGCTGGGTTTCAACTACAAGTGGAACATGGGCTGGATGAACGACATGCTCAAGTATATGGCGCTCGATCCGGTGTACCGGAAGGGCTGTCAGGATCTCATCACGTTCTCCCTGTATTACGCATTTTCGGAGAACTTTATCCTGCCGCTGTCCCATGATGAAGTGGTGCATGGCAAGAAATCCCTGCTCGACAAGATGCCCGGTGACTACTGGAAGAAATTTGCCGGCCTGCGTGCTTTCTACGGATACTGGATGAGCCATCCGGGCAAGAAGCTGCTCTTCATGGGCGGCGAGTTCGGACAGTTCATCGAATGGAAGTATGATGCAGGGCTTGACTGGCTCCTGCTCAAGTATCCCATGCATGCAAAGCTGCAGCAGTATGTCCGTCAGCTGAACCAGTACTATCTGGATCATCCTGAATTCTGGCAGGTCGATTACGACTGGAAGGGCTTTGAATGGATCAGCTGTGATGACTGTGAAAACAGTGTCATCGCTTTTATCCGCCATGCCCGGGAGTCGGATGAACGGACCATCGTGGTCTGCAATTTCACACCGGTAGTGCGCTATAACTACCGTATCGGCATCGACAGGCCCGGTACCTACAGGGAAGTCTGGAACAGTGATGACGAGGCCTTCGGCGGCAGCGGCGTCGCTTCGGGTACCCGGCAGGACGGAAAAGTCCTCATTGCGAGTGAGCCCGTGCCCATGCACGGACGGGAACAGTCCCTGGTCCTCACACTGCCGCCGCTGGCCGTGATCTATCTCAAACAGGAAGAGCCGGACAAAGGAGCCGGAACAGCTGACGGAGCCGGCAAAGCCGGGGAAGTCCCGGCGGCTCCCTCCCGGCAGAAGGCGGCAGCTGCCCGCAGGAGCGGGACAGGAAGAAAGGCAGCGCCGAAAAAGGCTGCCCCAAAACAGAAAAGAGCGGCTGAAACAAAAGCTGCTCTGAAGGCGGATCAACAAGATGGAGGAAAGTGAGGTTGAGTGTCATGAAAGTGTTGTTTGCTGCTTCTGAAGCCGCGCCCTTCATCAAGACGGGAGGGCTCGCTGACGTGATGGGTGCCCTGCCGGCACAGCTGCGCAGGCAGGGCGTGGAGACCGCTCTGGTCATCCCCAAATATGAAGCGATTCCTGAATCGTACAAGGACAGGATGGAAACTGTCTATACGGGGAAAATGGATCTGGCCTGGCGGAAACAGTACCTGGGTGTTGAAAAGCTCGTCCTTGACGGTGTGCCCGTGTATTTCATCGATAACGAATATTATTTCAAGCGCTCCGGCCTTTACGGCTACTACGACGACGCTGAACGGTTCGCGTATTTCAGCAAGGCCGTCCTTGCCATGCTGCCCCATATCGATTTCAAGCCCGATATCATCCACAGCAATGACTGGCACACCGGTCTTACAGGGGTTTACCTGAAGGAAATTTACCAGAAGGATCCGTTCTACGCTGGCATGAAGAGCGTCTTTACGATCCATAACATGAAGTATCAGGGGATTTTCGGACGGGAGATCGTGGAGGATGTCCTGGGACTGTCGGGTGAACTCTTTGACAAGGGCAGTATCGAAAACGGCGGCTGCGTGAATTTCCTGAAGGCCGGCATGAACTACGCCGACTACATCACGACCGTGAGCCCGACCTATGCGGGTGAGATCCGGTATCCCTATTTTGGCGAGGGACTGGACGGCTTTGTCCGCCTCTGTTCCGGCAAACTGACGGGTATCGTCAATGGTATGGATGAAAATGTCTACAATCCGGAAACGGATCCGTACATCCCGTATCCGTACAATGTCTCCAATGTGCTGCTGCGGAAACCGCTCAACAAGGAAGCCCTGCAGAAAGAACTGGGCCTGCCTCAGAACCGGCGGACGCCGATGTTTGCCATGATTTCCCGGCTGGTCGAAGCCAAGGGCCTCGATCTGGTGACGTTCATCATGGATGAGCTGATGCAGGAAGATATCCAGTTCGTCGTCGTCGGGACGGGCGACCAGAAGTATGAACAGGCGCTCCTGGCTCTTGACAGCCGGTATCCGGACAAAGTTTCGGTCAATATCCGTTTCAGTGAGGAGCTGGCTCACAAGGTCTATGCGGCTGCCGATATGTTCCTCATGCCGTCGCGCTATGAAGCCTGCGGACTGAGCCAGATGATCGCCATGAAGTACGGCGCTGTGCCCGTGGTCCGCGAAATCGGCGGCCTGAAAGATACGGTGCAGAATTATGATAAATTCACCGGAAAGGGCAATGGCCTTACTTTTGCCAATTTCAATGCCCATGAGCTGCTCTTTACGGCAAAACGTGGCCTGGGCTATTATGAAGAAGAAAAAATCTGGGAGAATCTCCTCCGGAATACGATGACAAGCGACAACAGCTGGAATAAATCGGCCGGCCTGTACAAGGAACTCTATGCAAAACTCCTGGCCCCGGCCGGAGCAGAGCAGACGGATGACGGCAAAGCAGCCAAAGCCGCAGCTCCGGCTGAACCGGCAGAAAAAAAGGCTGCCCCTGCCGCCGCGGCAAAAAAAGCGGCTGCCGGAAAACCGGCTGCGGCAAAGAAAACGTCGACCCGCACGGCACGCAAGACGGCATCCCGCAGGAAAACAGCGGCAACAGCCAAGGCCGCTGTGAAGAGTGCAGCGAAGACGAAAAAACGCCAGGCATCTGCGGCCGGAAGCGGAAATACAGAAACGCCGGAAGCGTGATGGCAGCATTGAGGGTCCGCCGGACAGGGAGCATCGCTTCCTGGAGGCGGGGCGTCTGCCATGGAATGGTTTTGAAGAAAACAGAGGAATCTTTATCGTGAAGACATTGATGTTCCATGATTCACGCAATACAGCTTACCGTTTCCCCTTCGGGGCCGTGCCTTCCGGCACGGAAGTCAGCCTGCACCTGGACGTGCAGGGTGACGGAACGGAAACTGTTTTTTTGCGTCTTTGGATCGACAACGCTGAAAAACGTCTGCCCATGGCCTGTGAGGAGCCGCAGGTTCCCGGCCGGGGAAGTTCCTGGAGCGCCGGGACCGCCGGCGTGCTGCCGCAGAAGGCCGTAAAGAAGCGCCGCTATGGAGTCACTTTTACGGTGCCGGAAAAAGGCTGCCTCGTATGGTACTATTTCATCGTCCGGACGGGCAGCGGAACTGTTTATTACGGGAACAATCCGCAGCAGCGCGGCGGCTGCGGGAATGCCGCGGGGAAAGAACCGCCTTCTTTCCAGATCACGGTGTATGATGCCGGGTCGGCGACGCCGGACTGGCTGAAGCACACCATTTTCTACCAGATTTTTCCGGACCGGTTCAACCGGGGTCCGGTACCGGCTGAGCGGTTCCTGGGCAAAAAGGGTGCCGTCCTGCACAGCAGCTGGGAAGATGCGCCCGCATACGTACGGGATGCCAAAGGGGACGTGCTGTATTATGATTTCTTTGGCGGCACGCTGGAGGGAATCCTGGAAAAGCTGGATGACCTTGCCGCGTTCGGAGTCAATTGCCTGTATCTGAATCCCATATTCAAGGCCCGCAGCAATCACCGCTATGACACGGGGGATTACAAGGCCATCGATCCTTTCCTGGGGGATGAGACTGTCTTCCGGCAGCTCTGCCGGGAGGCACGGAAACGCCATATGCGTATCATCCTGGACGGTGTGTTCAGCCATACCGGCGCGGACAGCCGCTATTTCAACCAGAAAGGATCTTATGCCGGCGTGGGCGCGGCCCAGTCGAAAGCTTCCCCCTGGTATCCCTGGTACCGTTTCCGCAGTTATCCGGACGACTACCGGTGCTGGTGGGGGGACAGGACCCTGCCGGAAGTGGAGGAATCGGAACCGTCATATCTGGATTTCATCATCCGCGGCAGGGACAGTGTACTCAAAAAGTGGCTGCGCGACGGCATCAGCGGCTGGCGCCTCGATGTGGTCGATGAACTGCCGGATGTTTTCCTGGAACCCTTTTACAGGGAGCTCAAGGCCCGCAGTCCCGATGCGGCCCTGATCGGCGAAGTCTGGGAGGATGCGTCGCGCAAGGTAAGCTACGGCGTGCAGCGCCAGTATCTATCGGGCGGCAAACTGGACAGCGTCATGAACTATGTCCTCCGCAGCCTGATGCTGGCCTTCGCGTTGGGAAATGCCAGCGCGGAGGATACGGATGCGCAGTACCTGCAGCAGATGGAGAACTATCCCCGGGAGAATCTGTATGCCATGATGAACCTTCTGGGCAGCCACGATGTGGAACGGCTCCTGACCGTCCTCGGCAGCAGGTATCCGGAAAAAACGGCACTGCGGATGGACGGCCTGCTGCGGGCCTGGCAGATGACCCTGCCGGGCGCGCCGGCCATTTACTACGGTGACGAGGCCGGCCTGACGGGCGGCAAGGATCCGGAAAACCGCAAACCCTATCCGTGGGGGCACGAAAACGAGGCCCTCCTTGCCTGCTGCCGCAGCCTGAACGCGCTCCGGAACGGCCATACGGCACTGCGGACCGGACGGTTTGCCACAGTCTTCGCCGGGGGGGATCTTTATATATTTGCCCGCTTCATCGAAGGCCGGCGCGATCAGTTTGGCAAACCGGCTGAGGACGGAGTGTTCTTTACCGCCCTGAACCGCAGCCGTGCAGCAAAGACTGTGACTGTCGATACGCAGGGCCTTGCCTATGGCGAACTGGAACTCCTGTGGTCCACGGAACGCTTTTTCGAACCGGAAGACGGCGGCAGGGATGAGTCCTCCGGGTCCTGGCCCGCACCCGTGCAGAACGGATGCTTCACGCTGACTCTGCCTCCCTGCAGCGCTGTCATCTGCCGCTGCCGGGAGCCGGGGCACGGCCTGCCCGAACCCGGACCGGGACGGGCGGGGGTCCTGCTCCATCCGACCTCCCTGCCCGGCGCCGGAAGCGAGGAAATGGCAGCCTCCATCAGATCGTTCCTGGATTTCCTTTCCGAGGCCGGTCAGGACATATGGCAGATCCTGCCCCTCAATCCGCCCGGTCTGGGAGATTCTCCCTATCTTTCACTTTCGGCTTTTGCCGGCGATGCGGCGCTTTTTGGTGCTGCTCCGGAGGCGGAGAAGGGACAGGAGGAAACGGAGGCTTTTGCGGAATTCTGCAGGAGCCACGCGTACTGGCTCGATGATTATGCACTCTTCATGGCCCTGCGCGGTGCCTTTGACGGAAAACCCTGGCAGGCCTGGCCGGAACCTTACCGGAACCGGGAAAAAGAAGCCCTGGACCGGGCCGCAAAACACTTTGCGGGAGAAATCCTTGCCCGGAAGCGGGAACAGTACCATTTTTACCGGAACTGGCAGGCCGTCAAATCCTATGCCCATCAAAAAGGCATCCGGATCTTCGGTGATATGCCCATCTTCGTTGCGGCCGACAGTGCCGATGTCTGGGCCCACCGCGGGTATTTCCAGCTCGACGGGGAGGGGAATCCCACGGCTGTGGCCGGTGTACCGCCGGACTACTTCAGTGAGACGGGGCAGGTCTGGGGCAATCCGCTCTACCGCTGGGAGGAGATGGAAAAGGACGGCTGGCGCTGGTGGCAGGAGCGGTTCCGCGTACTTGCCGAACAGGCCGACATCGTCCGGATCGATCATTTCCGCGGATTTGCAGCCGCATGGGCCGTCGATGCCGTGACACGCGATGCCCGCAGGGGTCACTGGACACCGGGACCGGGTGCGGATCTGTTCCGGGCCGTGCTGAAGGCACTGCCGGGACTGCAGCTCGTTGCAGAAGATCTGGGGATCATCACGCCCGATGTCTGCCGCCTGCGGGATGGACTGGGCCTGCCGGGCATGAAGGTCCTGCAGTTCCACTGCCATACCCGGACTGACGGCGAGACCAGCTTCGATACAGAACCCGGCTGCGTCGCCTATACGGGGACCCATGACAACAATACGCTCCGGGGCTGGTTTACAGAGGAGCTCGATGCAGCAGGAAGAGCCCGCATCCTGCGGATGGTGCATGACTGGTGTCCGGAAGCTGCGCAGGAGGCAGACGGCCTGCGCTGGCAGCTGCTGGCCTATCTGTACGGGCGGCGTGCCCGGACTGTGATCGTCCCGCTGCAGGACCTGCTCTGGCTGCCTTCGTCATGCCGCATGAATACGCCCGGCACAGCCACGGGCAACTGGCACTGGCAGTGCCCGCGCGGAGTGCTGACTCCAGCGCTCGCTGCCCGGGTGGCGGCACTTGTCCGCAGATACCGGAAGGGATAATAAGGGACAGTTTTTGCATATTATGGAAGGAGTTCATACGGATGGGTTGTACTACACTGCTCGTTGGAAAAAAGGCTTCCTTTGACGGTTCGACCATGATGGCGAGGAATGAAGATGCACCGGCAGGATCCTTTACAGCAAAAAAATGGATCGTCGTGGATCCGGAAAATCAGCCGAAACACTATCAGGCGGTCCTCTCCGGGTTCTCGATCGACCTGCCGGAGAAGCCCCTGCGCTACACGGCCATGCCCAATGCCCTGCCCGATCAGGGATTCTGGGGAGAGGCCGGCGTCAACGAGGCGAATGTCGCCATGACTGAGACGGAAACCATCACGTCCAACGCCCGGGTCCTGGGAGCGGACCCGCTTGTGCCGGACGGCATCGGCGAAGAGGACATGCTGCTTTTGGTGCTTCCCTATATCCGCAGTGCCCGCGAAGGTGTGGAGCGCCTGGGAAGCCTGCTGGAAAAATACGGGACGTATGAGAAAAACGGAGTGGGCTTCCAGGATGTGGATGAGATCTGGTGGCTCGAGACCATCGGCGGACATCACTGGATCGCCCGCCGGGTCCCCGATGACGGGTATGTGGTCATGCCCAATCAGCAGGGAATCGATTCTTTTGACCTGGAAGACGCCCTGGGCCGGCAGGAATCCCATATGTGCTCCTCCGATCTTGCCGTGTTCATCCGGAAGAATCATCTGGCTCTGACCATGGACCCGGACGGGGAGCTGCCGGATCTCCGGAAACAGGACAGCTTCGATGCCCGCGCTGCCTTTGGCAGCCGCGATGATGCGGACCATACATACAATACGCCGCGGGCCTGGTTCATCCACCGCTATTTCAATTCTGCTGCTTTTAAGTGGGATGGACCGGATGCGGACTTCCGGCCCGAGTCGGACGATCTCCCCTGGTGCCTCATTCCGCAGACAAAGATCACCGTGGAGGACGTCAAATATGTCCTCAGCAGCCATTATCAGGGCACGCCCTACGACTGCTACGGCCGGTTCGGTACGGAGGCAGCGGGAAAATACCGTCCCGTCGGGATCAACCGGAATAACTTCCTCGCCCTGACCCAGCTGCGTCCCTATGCGGATAAGGCGCGGAGAGCGGTCGAATGGATCGCCGAGGGATCCAATGTGTTCAACGCCTTTGTCCCGTTCTATGCCAATGTCACGAAGACGCCGGCATACCTGGCCGAAACGGGGAAAAATCCGGACAGCAGCCAGTTCTACTGGGCCAACCGCCTGATCGGGGCACTGGCCGATGCTCATTTCGGACGCTGTGCCTCCATCATCGAGCGGTATCAGAAGGCCGTCGCTGCGAGAGCCGCTGCATTCCTGCATGAGTCCGACAGCCTTCCGCTTGGCCGGAAAGCTGCGGCGGTGCTGGAAGGATGCAACGAAAAGATGGCGGCCATGGCCCGGGAAGAAACGGATGACTGCCTGGGCAAGGTCCTCTATGAAGCCAGTGATGCCATGAAGAATGCCTATGCGCGTTCGGATTCATAACAGGCAGGAAGTACGGAAACACTGCCTGTCAGAGAAAACAGAAACAGGGATCGGGAAATGCCGGCGTATCATGCCGGGCATTTCCCGATCCCTGTTCTTTCAGGATGCTGCGTCCTGCAGCTCCTGTTTCAGTCTTTCATGGAGTCGATGACAGCATCGACCAGATCGTTCATCGTGCGGTTCTGTCCCGCTGTCATACGGGAATTGATCGTCACGCCATCCTGGAGGACAGTGATGCCGCGCATCTCTTCGTCCAGATAGTTGTGGATCAGGGTCCCGACGGTGCAGGCCCAGGAACCATTCTCGATGATCCCGACCGTACGGTTCTGTACGTGCAGCAGACGCATATGGTCGAGGAAGGTCATCATCTTGGGATAGATATTGAGATTGTACGTCACCGAAGCGATCACGATATGGCTGTATTTGAAGGCGTCAGCGATGAGGTAGGATGTATCGGTCTTGGAAACATCGTACATGGCGATGTTCGTCATGCCTTTTTCGGCCAGGCGGGCCGCAAAGACGGAGGCCGCGCTTTCCGTGTTGCCGTACATGGAGGCATAGACCAGGAGCACACCTTTTTCCTCCGGCTCATAGGAAGCCCAGTGGATGTATTTGTCGATGAACCAGTCGATATTGTTCCTCCAGACCGGTCCGTGGAGCGGGCAGATCATCTTGATATCGAGGGAGGACGCCTTGTTCAGCAGGTCCATGACGTGCGGGCCGTATTTGCCGACAATGTTGGTATAGTAGCGTCTGGCGTCATCGAGCCAGTCCCGTTCAAAATCGACTTCATCATTGAAGATGCGTCCGCCCAGGGCACCGAAGGAACCAAAAGCATCGGCGGAGAAGAGGGTACCCGTCGTGGTATCGAAGGATACCATGGCTTCCGGCCAGTGGACCATAGGAGCGGCCACAAAAGCGATGGTATGTTTGCCAAAGTTCCGGGTGTCCCCTTCTTTGACGACTTCGGCCCGGTCGCCCATATCAAAACCGAACTGATGCATCAGCGTAAAGGCTTTTTCATTGCTGATGACTTTGGTCTCCGGATGGCGGAGCAGCACTTCCTCGATGCTGGCCGCATGGTCGGGCTCGACATGGTTGATGATGAGATAGTTCAGCGGGCGGCCGTCCAGGACGGCTTCCACATTTTCCAGGAACTGTCTGCAGATGGACCAGTCCGCCGTATCAAAGAGAACAGTGGCTGTATCGAGCAGGACGTAGGCGTTGTAGGATACGCCCCGGGGAATGGGGTGGATGTTTTCAAACAGTTCCAGCCGGCGGTCGTCTCCGCCTACCCAGTATAAATCATTTGTGAGTTGTCTTACGCATTCCATATGGATTCTCCTTCCCGGATCGAAGGGGAGAAGGATCTTCTCCCCTGAAGTGAACAAGCAGCAGTTTCAGGCTTTCAGGATTCCTTCACGAAGCCTGTCTTCGGTTCACCGCATTCCGGGCAGACCCAGTCTTCCGGCAGGGATTCGAATTTCGTACCCGGCTTGATTTCCGCGGCCGGATCCCCTTTATCGGGATCGTATTCGTAGCCGCAGCCGTTGCAGACATACAGACCGGGCGGCAGCTCCTTCTTGATGAGAGGTCTCTTCATCTTGACCATCGGAGGCGCCGGCTTCTTGGGCTGTCCATTGTTCAGGGCTGCCGTCAGCAGCGGGAGGATCACTTTGACATCACCGACGATGCCGTAGTCGCAGTTCTTGAAGATGGGCGCGCCTGCATTGGTGTTGATGGCGACGATCGTGGTGGCATCCTTGATCCCTTTCAGGTGCTGGACCGCTCCGGAAATGCCGCAGGCAATATAGAGATTGCCGCGGAATTTCTGACCGGACATGCCCACATACCGGTCGATGGGCACATACTGCAGGGTCTCCGCCACAGGACGGGACGATCCGACAGCCGCACCGGCCTGTTTGGCCAGATCCTCGATCAGCTTCATGTTGGCTCTTTCTCCGATGCCCTTGCCGGCGCTGACAACGCGTTCTGCATCGACGATGGGCGTATCAAGAGGGATCCCGACCGTAAAGTCATAACCGTCCGATTTCAGGGCTGCCACAAGAGCTGCCACCTGTTCATCCGGCGTCCCGTCCTTGAAGATCATCTTCTTGCGCGTGCCCGTGATGGCCTTTTCCTTATGGGAACCGCCCGTGTGTTTCGGGGAGGAAAGCTTGTCCGTGATATGGGCGGCAATGACGACACGCTGGATTTCGTTCGTGCCTTCATAGATGGTCGTGATCTTGGCATCGCGGTACATCCGTTCGATGTCCATACCCTTGAGATAGCCCGTGCCGCCGAAGATCTGGAGTGCTTCATTGGTGATGGCTACGGCTGCATCGGAGGCGTACATCTTTGCCATTGCGGACTGCATGCCATAGTCCATGTGTTCCGTCTTGAGTTCCGCCGCACTGTATACGAGGAAGCGGGCAGCGCGGAGTTTCGTGGCCATATCGGCCAGCTTGAACGAGACTCCCTGCTGGGCGCAGATCGGCTGTCCGAACTGGATGCGTTCCTTGGAATAGGTGAGAGCTGCTTCGTAGGCACCCTGGGCGATCCCGAGAGCCTGCGCGGCAATGCCGATGCGGCCGCCGTCCAGTGTGGCCATTGCGATCTTGAAGCCCTGCCCGAGCCGGCCGAGGAGATTTTCCTGAGGCACCCGGACATGGTTGAAGATGAGTTCCGCCGTAGCGGACGAACGGATACCCATTTTGTCATAATGGTCGCCGAAGGTGAAGCCGGGCATGCCTTTTTCAAGGATGAAGGCACTGATGCCGCGGGTCCCCGCTTCCGGATCAGTTACGGCAAAGATAACGTAGATATCGGCTTCTCCGCCGTTTGTGATGAAGATCTTGTTGCCGTCCAGGATCCAGTCCTTGCCGTCAAATACGGCTGTCGTTTCCGTGCCGCCGGCATCGCTGCCCGCGTTCGGTTCCGTCAGGCCGAAGGCACCCAGCTTCTTCCCTGAGGCCAGGGGCACCAGATATTTTTGCTTTTGCGCTTCCGTACCAAAGGCAAAAATCGGATAGGCACCGAGAGAAACGTGAGCGGACAGGATGACGCCCGTACCGCCGTCCACACGGGCCAGTTCCTCTACAGCAATCGCATAATCGACATAGTCACGGCCCGCGCCGCCGTATTCTTTCGGATAGGGGATGCCGAGCCAGCCGTTCTCTCCCATTTCCTTGACGATTTCACGAGGAAATTCATTTCCCTTGTCCATGGCAAAGGCGAGGGGTTTTACTTTTGTTTCTGCAAACCCTCGGATTGTCGCGCGAAATTCTTCCTGTTCCTTCGTAGTGGTAAATAACATTTCTCCGACCTCCTCTGATATAAAAATTAAACAATTATTATCAATTAATAACTATAATTATTTTATAAGGAGAGAGCAGAAAAATCAAGTACTTCCCAGATTTTTCCGAAAAAAAGAGGTTCTCTTACGCCGTAAAATTGAAAAGTGTATCAAATGATACTTTTTATCATCTGCCGGGACCGCTTCCGGTCAGCGGCACGGATAAGAAAACGGCACCGCCGCTCTCCGACATAGTAGGAAGCAGCGATGCCGTATAGCAGCAGCCGTTATGCTTGTTTTTTCCTGGATTTCTCATCGTCCGGTGTACTGCAGGCACCGCAGGTGGCACAATTGCCGCTGCAGCCATGCAGGATGTTCTGACTTCCATGAGTAATCGAATAAACGGAAACTGCGACGAAGAGGAGGATGATCCCTCCAACAATCAAGGTTCCCATCATATATATCATCTCCTTGGACACTCTTATTATACATTAAAACCAGCAAAAAAGGGGGGATTTTAAGCAAATGTACATAAAAAAATCACAATTGAAATCCGGCGCCTGCTATGCGGTTCCCGCCATTTGTACGCAGCGGAAAAGGGGCTGCGGGGAGTTGCTGCCATGGTGCTGTGAAACTTTGATGCTGTGAGGCAGGCTGTGAAGCGGTGCTGTCAGCTCCTCCTTCCATTACAGGAGGGATCCGTCCCTGCGGCCAGCTGCCATGGAGGCTTTACCCGTAAACATCTGAAAAAAGAGCTGTGAAAAATGATTGCTCATCTTTCACAGCTCTTTGTGGATTCAAGGCTTTTTCTTGTCAGCCGGATGGAAATGGCAGGCCTGGCAGCTGGAGCAGTTGCCGCCGCAGGCACCGACACCATTTTTCCTGTCGCGGATGATCTTGCGGACTGCCAGGACAACGGCGGCCAGCACGAGAAGCCCTACGATTAGTGTACCCATTATGGCATCGCTCCGTTACTTCGTCACGGACGGATCCAGTTCCACAACGGTATTGTCGATCTTGGGAGCCGGACGGAACAGCAGGTAGAGGATGATGGCCGTGATGACAAGGGCTGCAGCCGTACCGATGCCGAAGACGCCCGTGCTCACGAACTGAGCGTACTGGTAGAAGCAGAGGGCGATGCAGTAGGCAAAGCCGCACTGGTAGCCGATGGCTCCGAGCCACCATTTTGTGCTGTTCATTTCACGCTTGATGGCACCCATGGCAGCGACGCAGGGAGCGCACAGCAGGTTGAAGACCAGGAAGGAGTAGGCAGAGGCCACACTGAAGTCCTGAGCAAAAGTGCCCCAGAACTCTTCACCGTCTTCAGCCGCATCGGCAAGGCCATACAGGATACCGAAGGTACTTACCAGGTTTTCCTTGGCGATGAGTCCTGTAAAGGCGGCTACAGCTGCCTTCCAGTCGCCCCAGCCGAGCGGGCTGAAGATCCAGGCGATCTTGGTGCCGATGGCGGCCAGGATGCTTTCGTTCAGAGCATCTTCATCGAGCATGGTGAAGGCACCGTCCTGCCAGCCAAAGCTGGAAAGGAACCAGACCAGGATGGTGGAAAGGAGGATGACCGTACCGGCCTTCTTGATGAAGCTGGAAGCACGTTCCCATACGCTGCGGGCGATGTTGCCGACCGTCGGCATATGGTACGGAGGCAGTTCCATGATGAAGGGAGCCGGATCCCCTGCAAACATCTTCGTTTTCTTCAGGATAATGCCGGAAATGATGATGGCGGCGATACCGACGAAGTAAGCGGACGGAGCCACCCACCATTCGCCGTCGAAGTAGGCACCGGCGATCAGGGCAATGATCGGCATCTTGGCGCTGCAGGGAATGAAGGTCGTGGTCATGATGGTCATACGGCGGTCAGGCTGGTTCTCGATGGTACGGGAAGCCATGATGCCGGGCACGCCGCAGCCGGAGCCGATCAGCATGGGGATGAAGGATTTGCCGGAAAGCCCGAACTTACGGAAAGCACGGTCCAGGATGAAGGCGATACGGGCCATGTAGCCGCAGGCTTCCAGGAAGGCCAGGAAAATGAAGAGGACGACCATCTGGGGGACGAATCCGAGGACGGCGCCGACACCGGAGATGATGCCGTCAACGACGAGGCCTTTCAGCCAGTCGGCCACGCCCATGCTTTCCATGAAGCTGTCCGCAGCCGGGATGATCATTTCGCCGAAGAGCGTGTCATTGACCCAGTCCGTGGCATCCGTACCGATCGTCGTGACGCTGACATAATACACGCAGAACATGATGACAGCAAAAATGGGGAGCGCCAGCCACCGGTTGGTGACGATGCGGTCGATTTTATCAGAAACGGTCAGCCTGTGTTTGTCTTTCTTGACATAGCACTTTTCGATCAGTTTGGAAACGAAATTATACCGTTCATTGGTGATGATGCTTTCGGCATCGTCGTCCATCTCGTCTTCCACAGCCTTCACGTCTTCATTGATATGATTCTGGAGTTCCTGCGGCAGTTTCATTTCCTTCAGGACTTCCGGATCCCGCTCGAACAGCTTGATGGTGTACCAGCGTTCCTGATGGGCGGGCAGACGGCCCTGCAGGGCTTCTTCGATATGGGCCAGGGCATGCTCCACAGGACCGCTGAAGTCATGTTTCGGTTCGGTGACGGGCTGATGCTTGGCCGTCCTGGCGGCGAAATCAGCCAGTTCTTTGATGCCGGCGCCGGTACGGGCAGAAATCTCAAGCACCGGGCAGCCCATGGATTTAGCAAGCGTCTCCGTGTGGATGATGTCCCCGTTGGCACGGACCACATCCATCATGTTGACGGCCATGATGACCGGGATCCCCAGTTCCATCAGTTGGGTCGTCAGGTACAGGTTCCGTTCCAGGTTGGTGCCGTCCACGATGTTCAGGATCGCATCGGGGCGTTCCGTGACGAGATACGTACGGGAAACAACTTCTTCCAGGGTGTACGGGGAAAGGGAATAGATACCCGGCAGATCCTGGAGCAGCACGTCCGGATGACCGATCAGGGTACCTTCTTTCTTTTCGACAGTAACGCCGGGCCAGTTGCCGACGAACTGGTTGGAACCCGTCAGGGCGTTGAACAGTGTCGTTTTGCCGGTATTCGGGTTCCCGGCAAGGGCAATCTTAAATTGCATAACAAACCTTCCTTTCAAGTGGTTTAATTAAGCTAACCAAATGGCAAAAAAGAAAAAATCACAAAGCTTTGATTTCGACGATGGCGGCGTCTTCCTTCCGCAGGGAAAGTTCATAGCCGCGGACCGTCAGTTCGACGGGATCTCCCAGCGGTGCCACGCGGCGGATATGGAGCCGGACACCTTTGGTCAGTCCCATGTCCATGATGTGTTTCTTCATGGCCCCTTCGCCGTGGAGCTTTACGACTTCATAATCATGCCCTGTCTGGGCTTCTCTCAATGTCAGCATGGATCCATTCTCCTTTACTCTACAAAAATTTTAGACGCCATCTCTTTACTGATGGCGACACGGGAATCACGGATATTCACAATGATGCCGGACGGTGTGCTCTGGACGACTGTGATGGCGGCGCCCAGTGTGATCCCAAGATTTTCCAGATGGGAACGGACTTTTGCATTTCCGCCGACACGGATGACCTTGCAGACATCCCCGGGTTTGGCAAATGATAAAGGCATGTACGAGGACTTCCTTTCTGCGACCGGGAACCAGGGATCCGGGAGCGGTGCGGTCCCTGCCGTCTGAAGGCGGGGAGACGGGAAAGCCGCAGGATCCATAATTAGCGATCGACGTTCTTATCATCAATAAGTTAGCATATACTAATTTAAATGTCAACTGGAATCGGAAAAGAAAAGAGCTGCAGCAAATGATTTCGCATTCGCTGCAGCTCTGATGCGGAGGTCCCACTGCGGCAGGGCCTGCCGGTCACTGTTCTTCTGCTTTTGCGCGGAAGGCTTCCGGATGGAGTTTTGCTTCGGAGAACCGGCGGAGCCGTTCCAGGATATAGAGGAAGACGCCGCCCAGGATAAAGCACAGGGGACTGAAGGTGTCCAGGGTCATGGCGGGCTGCGGGACCTTCAGCGTCGTCGGGCCCATGATGATGGCGTAAAGGGAGCCGAGCATCAGCCCGAGGATAAAGTAGACCATTGCGGCGCGGTGCTGTTCCAGCGCGTTCTTGACGATACGGATGATCCCGATGATGCCGGCCATGACGCCCAGTCCAAAGACCGCGAGGACGGGAAGGTAGGAGAAATTGAGATGCAGCAGTTCCCGGACGGCGCCGATGATCGGGACGTACAGGCCAAAGATGAGCAGCATCGTGGAGCCGGAGATCCCCGGCAGGACCATGGCGCAGATGGCAATCATGGCACAGACGAAGATGTATCCGGCAAGCAGCGGCGTCAGGCGGGAGATTTCCACACTTGCCGCTTTGCCGCCAACGGGATTGAAGTAGGTGATTACCAGTACGAGGAGGATGCCGGCCAGCATGTAACCGATGCGGCTGCGCTGTTTCAGGGCTTCTTTCTCTTCCCGCAGGATGAGGGGCAGGGAGAAGATCGACAGTCCCAGGAAGAGGGAACTGAGCTCATAGATATGGACAGTGAACAGGCTGCCCAGGACCATGACGGAGGAACCCATGCCGATCACCCAGCCAAGGCCGAGCTTGCAGAGAAAAATCAGGGATTTGCGCTTGAGCTCCCGGTTCCCGTGGGTCAGGAAAAAGAGCGAACTGATGAATTCATCATAAAAACCGAGGACGAAGGCAATCGTACCGCCGGATACGCCGGGTACGCTGTCCGCCAGGGCCATGCAGAAACCGCGGATCATGTTTAAGAAAATGTCCATCGAAAATTCCATCCTTTCAAAAAATGCAGGGTGCGTCAGCTCTGTGCCGGAGGCATGGCGCTGCGGGGTACCGGAAGGCGCCGCGGACCGGTTCGGACGGTACGGCAAAGGAAAGCGGGCTGCAGCCTTCCGCCCGGTCGGAATGGCAGAACCGTCTGTTCCTGCCGTAAAAATGTGCTATAATGATACCGCCGTCCATCCAAAGGCTGGCGGCAGAAATGAAACTAAAATATTATATCGTATTTTGTTTCCAATGAGAATAGAGAAAGGAGACGGAAGCTTGGATAGAGGAGAAATCAAGATGAGGCTGATGGAATATGCAGCCAAAGGGTACGAAGTGCCCCGTATGGATATGATCAAGACGCCGGAGCAGATTGCCGGGATCCGGGAAGCCGGGCGCCTGAATACAGAAGTCCTCGATGCTGTGGAGAAAGCGATCCACACGGGGATGACGACGGACGAAATCGATCAGATTGTCTACCATTATACGGTGGACCATGGCGGCATTCCGGCCTGCCTGAATTATGAGGGATTTCCGAAGAGTGTCTGCACTTCCGTGAATGATGTCATCTGCCATGGCATTCCCGACCCCAAACAGGTCCTGAAGAGTGGGGATATCGTCAATGTCGATGCTACGACCATCTACAAGGGATATGTGGGCGATGCTTCCCGCATGTTCATGATCGGCAATGTCTCGGCGGAACGGAAAAACCTTGTCGGCGTGACCCGCGAATGCCTGCACCGGGGCATGCTTGCTGCCAGGGGCTGGGTCAATACACTGGGTGATATCGGCGCGGCCATCCAGGCCTTTGCGCATAAGCACGGATATTCCGTGGTGCGCGAATTCGGCGGGCACGGCGTCGGGCTTTCCATGCACGAGGATCCCTTTGTGTCCCATGTGGGGCGCCGGGGGACGGGCATGCTGCTTGTGCCGGGCATGGTCATCACCATCGAGCCCATGATCAATCAGGGCCATCCGGATCTGTACATCGATTCCCTGGATGAATGGACTGTCCGCACTGTGGACGGCAAAGCGTCGGCCCAGTGGGAACATACCCTCCTCATTACGGAGGGGGAACCGGAAATCCTGTCCTGTTGACGGGCAGTGCCGGAGAAAACACAAAGGAGTGATTCATGATGACATTCATGGAACTTGCCAAAGCCCGCTATTCTGTGCGGAAATTCAGCGAAAAGCCGATTGAAAAAGAAAAACTGGAGCAGATCCTCGAAGCGGGACGCATTGCCCCGACCGCCCATAATTACCAGCCTTACCGGGTGTACGTCCTCCAGAGCAGTGACGCCATCGCGAAAATCCGTGAGCTTACGCCCTGCGCTTTCAATGCGCCGGCCGTCCTCATGGTGACAGCCTGCCGTGATGAACAGTGGGTCAACGATATGGAGAAAGGTTTCGTCATGGGAGAAGTGGATGCGGCGATCGTGGCCACGCACATGATGCTGGAAGCCTGGGAGCTGGGCATCGCTTCCTGCTGGGTGGCTCATTTCCCGCCGACCCGGACAGCCGATGTTTTCCATCTGTCCCACAACGAAACGCCCGTGCTGCTCATGCCCATGGGGTATCCGCAGGAGGGAGCTCATCCTTCGCATCTCCATGAGCAGCGGAGACCTCTCAGCGAACTCGTCAGGTATCTCTGAAATCCCCCCTTCCTTTGGTATCATTATGGACCGGGCCTTTAAAAAATCTGTAAACGAAGCTTGAAATTCTCATAAAAACTGTTTCATCAAATCCAGCTTGATTGTTTCGGAAAGGACGTGTCAGCATTGAATAAGAAAGCCGAGCAATTCCAGAAATACATCAAGGAACAGAACATAACCGGTTTCCAGACCGCAGAACCGGAAAACCATGAGATGCACCCCGTGTATTTCCATTCTAATTTCAATATCGCAGGCAGCATGGTTCCGTTCGAACTGCTCTTTGATGATACGCCGTTCGTCGTGCTGCGCATCCTCGTGGCTCCCAGGGCGCTCCATGATGATAATGAGCTTTCTCTGAACCATCTGGCCAACCATCTGAACAACAGGTACAAACCGTATAAATTCGTCCTGAATGATGCCGGCGACCTGATGCTTCAGGCCAGTATCCTTACGTCCGATGACAACGGACGGCTGGGGGATCTGGTCCGTTTCCTCATCGAATGTGCGCTGCGCGACCTGACAGCGGAATACAAGACCATCATGCAGACGGTGTGGGGCAGTGATACCCGCGGGACGGATGCACAGCCTGAGGAAAAAGCAAACGGAAAATGATGGCTGCAGGTGTGCTGACGGCCGGTGACCGGCTTCCAGCCACCCTAAAGGAACGCCCCCGGACAGGATACGGGAATCTGGAACCTGTCCGGGGGCACTTTGTATCCGGGAGAAAAAATTCCGCCGGATACCATGAGAATGATCATGCTGCGGCAGAAAAATACCGCCGGCCGGAAAACCAGCTGGCGGTATTTTTCTGCCGCGGAACTCTATCTTTTCCGCATATGGGAGCTTGGGATACCGGCGATGCCGGGCTGCGTCATTTCCAGCGGTGACAGGATTTCCGCGATCCGCTCTTTGCTGAGAATGTTTTCCCTTTCCAGGATGGTCTGGACAGGGACATGTGTGGCATAGGCTTCTTTGGCAATGGCAGAACATTTTTCATAGCCGATGTGCGGCAGGAGAGCCGTGATGATGCCGACGCTGTTGTCGACCCATTGTTTGCACTGCTCCCTGTTTGCCTGCAGGCCTTTCAGCAGCTTGTCCGTGAAGGTGTTCACGGCATTCGTGAGATAGCGGAAAGAATTGAAGAGATTGAAGGCCACGACGGGTTCCATGACATTCAGCTCCAGCTGTCCGTTCTCTACGGCAAGCGTGATGGCCAGATCATTGCCGATGATGTGATAGCAGGTCTGGTCCAGGACTTCGGCAATGACCGGATTGACTTTGCCGGGCATGATGGAGGAACCGGGCTGACGGGCCGGCAGCGTGATCTCATTCAGGCCGCAGCGCGGACCCGAAGCCATGAGGCGGATATCGTTGGCGATCTTGATCAGGGAAAGGGCTGAGGTCTTGAGGGCACCGGAAATCTCTGCGTAGGAATCCGTGCTGTTCGTGGCGTCCACCAGATTGCTGGACGTTTCGAAATGATGCCCTGTCAGCCTTGTCAGGATGTCCGGATATTCGGCGATGTATTCCACTTCGGAGTTGATGCCCGTGCCGACAGCTGTGCCGCCCATATTGATGGCACGGATGGCATCCAGGGAACGGTCGATCCGGCTGATGCAGCGGCGGACGATGGAGGCATAGGCATCCATTTCTTCACCGAGCGTGATGGGGACGGCATCCTGCAGATGGGTGCGGCCCATCTTGATGACATCATGGAATTCTTTCCCCTTGGCGTCGAATTCGGCAGCCATCCTTTCCAGAGCCTTGCTGAGAGCTTCGGCCTTGGTGAAGACGCAGACCTTGATGCTCGTAGGGAAAGAGTCATTCGTGGACTGGGCCATGTTGGCGTGATTGTTCGGTGAGATCAGGTCGTACCGTCCTTTGGGGAGCCCTTTGAGCTCCAGGGCCCGGTTGCAGAGCACTTCATTCATATTCATATTGATGGAAGTTCCGGCCCCGCCCTGGATGGGATCGAGGGGAAACTGATCCAGCCACTTGCCGTCGATGATTTCGTCGGCCGCGGCAATCAGGTAATCGCCGATTTCGTGAGGCAGGCGGTGAGTGGCCATATTCGTCATTGCCGCTGCCTTTTTGACAACAGCCATGGCCTTGATGAAATCAGGGTCGATGCGGAGTCCTGTGATCTGGAAATTGTCGATGGCCCGCATTGTCTGGACCCCATAATAACAGTCATCAGGAACTTCCCTGTCCCCCAGGAAATCGTGCTCGATACGCATGCTTATTACCTCCTCACAGAATTGAGAAACCGCAGCTTTGGCATACTGTAAAAATATGGTATTACCATACTACATTATCCGAACAATTTCAAGAATAACTTATAAAATTTACGAAAAATATTCGAATATCAACGGTAGAGACGTAAAATCATTAAATAAAGTTCGGAAAAATCAAAAAAGACAGGAGCCTTTTCCTGTGTAATATCTTTCAGACACGGGGGATGGGATCCTGCAGGGGATACGTTTCCATGACCGCATATCTGACAGGACTTGTGTCTTGACATATTGCTTGTCAAGTGTAAAATGGAAGCATCTGTGAAAAGACCGGGCGGACGGAAATGGAGCTGCCGGAGCTGCAGAAAGAGGGAATTGACAGTGCAGACCAGTGAAGGTACAAAAAGACGGGAAAAAATCAAAGAAAAACTGCGGGAAGCCGGCAAGCCTGTTTCCGGATCCGAGTTGGCCCGGCGCTTCCATGTGAGCCGTCAGGTCATCGTGCAGGATATTGCCCTGCTGCGGGCGGCCGACGAGCCCGTCCTTGCCACGCCGCGGGGATATCTGATCCGGGCCGGAGAAGAACCGCGGGTGCGGCGTTTCAAGGTCCGCCATACCTTCGATCAGATGGAGGAGGAACTGAATATTTTTGTCGATGCCGGTGCAACCGTGCGCAATGTCCTGATCCAGCATCCTGTCTACGGGCTCCTGGAGGGTAAGCTGAACCTTTCCAGCCGGCGCGGCGTGCGTCAGTTCATGGCGAGGATCGCGGCCCATCCGGATGCACCGCTGATGAACATGGCGGACGGGATCCATTATCATACGGTGGAAGCGCCCAGTATAGAGGTGCTGGACGAAATCCGGGACGCTCTGGAAGCGGCGGGCTTCCTTGTGGAGACCTGAAGGCAGCGGCAGAAAATCTCATCTGGGAGATGCGGCCATGGGCCGGGAAAAATCCATCCCGCAAGGCCAGTGATATTTCCGATATCCCGTCATTTTGGCCGGGATCCAGTGACGTGATATAATAAATGGCAAAAACCGGCGAAAGGAGCACGCTATGAAGAAACAGTTCATTGCAGGCGTACTGGCGGCCTCACTTTTTGGATTCGGGGGCGGTCTCATGACTGCACAGGCTTTTGACATCGGATCCGTCCTGAAACTTGGCGGGATCTCCTATCTGGTCGAACGCTTCGGGAGTGAGATCAATACGGCGATCAACAAGATCTTTTCCCAGAAGAGTATGGATACGGAGTATGCCACCAAAGTCGTGCCCATCCTGAGCCTTGGCAAGGGCGGCTACATCGGGGCAGTGCAGGTCGTGGGCCCCAAAGCGCAGGTGGATAAAGTCAAAGCCGTGGGCCAGCTGGAGTTCGGGTTCAGTGATTTTGCCCGCATCAAGGGCCTGATCCCGATCGACAAGCTCGATGTTTCCAATGTGAACCGAGTGCAGGGCGTGGGTGTTTCCGCTGTGATCGATTTTAAATTGTAATACCGGAAGACAGTGAGGAGAAAGCATGGAATTTTCTGACGAGCCGTACAAAAGCCTGATCCCGTCCCTGCTGCAGGGGGCCTGGGATCTGCATATCCATACGATCCCGTCCCAGTTCCCGCGGGCCCTGGACGATGTGGAGACCGTCCAGCAGGCCTCGGCAGCGGGGATGGCAGGAGTCGTCATCAAATCGCATTATGAGCCCACCGGGGCACGGGCACGGCTTGTCAACCGGCGTAAGGTCGGGACGGCCAGGGCTTTTGGCACAGTGGTCCTGAACTGGCCCGTGGGCGGACTCAACCCCTACGCCGTCTGGAGCGCCCTGGAGATGGGGGCGGGCCTGGTCTTCATGCCGACCCGGGATGCTGCCAACTGCCTGCGCGATCCGGCTCTGCAGAAGAATTTCTTCGAGCGGCCCGGCATTTCCATCCTCGATGCGGATGGCGCCCTGAGGCCCGAAGTACTGACGATCATGGAAATCGTCAAAAAATATGGGGCGGCACTTGCCACGGGACATATCAGCCCTGAGGAAAGTCTTGTCCTTTGCCGGGAAGGCTGCCGGCGGGGTGTCCGCATGGTGCTGACCCATCCGGAATGGTACCGGACGGCGATGGCGCCGGAACAGCAGCGGGAACTGGCCCGGGAGGGGACCTTCATTGAAAAATGCTGGTACAATCTTGAGGACGGAAGCTGCAGCCCTGCGGAAATGGCATGTCATATCCGCATGATCGGGGCGGAGCACTGCTTCCTTTCTACCGATCGGGGCCAGAAAGGCAGGGAATTCCCGGTGGATGCCATGAAGCATTTCATTGCGGTCCTGCTGGAGGAAGGCATCACGGAAACAGAGCTCCGGCAGATGCTCTGCCGTACGCCGCGGCGCGTCCTGGGACTTGATGCCTGAAAACGGCAGGTATGGACGAAAAAAGGATCTTCTCCCATCCGGAATGATGCCGGATGGAGAAGATCCTTTGCTGTTTGGAGAAAACTGTCAAAACTTCAATGCTTCCTAAGTACGCCTTCTTTATTGATGAGATGCCACAGGAGGACCGGCGTCCCCAGGTCAGCCAGGAGCTCCAGGAGACAGAGCTCCGTATCCGCATAGGTGATGGAGGGTTTCTGCAGCGTCTTGTAAAGCACGATGTGAGCGAGGAGGCACGACAGCAGCGTCCAGACCCAGAGTCCTTTCAGGCGGTGCGAACGGGCAGGCGCAAAAAGGAGAGCGGAAAGGCCGCCGATCATGGCCAGGGTGATCAGGATCAGGGTCACATCCAGGAAGATGCTGCCCAGAGGATAGAGCAGGATGAACTCCGCCGCGGCAAGCAGGATGGCGGCCCAGGCTGTGACGGTACTGCTGCTTTCGCCCCGGCGGGACTCATAGTATGCCTGCAGGCGCCGTGCCGTATCCGGCCAGCGCTGTCCCAGCCGCTGGAACCCGGTCTTCAGGACGGCTGAAAGGAAGGATGGGCCATGCTTGTGCACGGCCAGCTTTTCCAGCTCGTTTACGTGGAGCCGGATGGCTTCGGTTTCTTCCGGCGTTTCGGGCCGGATCTCCAGGGCCGGCGCCAGGCTGTTTGCCGGGTGGTCCACGATGTAATTGTACCCGATGATGGAAAAAGCGATGGCGCCGATCATGTTCACAAAGAGGTCCTTCATGGTATCGATGATCCCGATGTCGAGATAGCCGCCATTGATGGTATATGTGCTGCCGTCCGCCGTGTAGATGACGGTGCGCGTGATATTGGCGATTTTCAGCGCTTTCTGGGCACTGTCCGTGTTGAGAGCCAGTGTGCCGATGGTCCTGACGACCGTGTCGTTCTGCATATCCGCGTAGAAGAAGATGTCGACGAAAAATTCACAGAACTCCCAGAGGACTCCTACGGTCATGGAAAAGCAGAAGGCTGCAATGACGACGTAGAGCGGTGACAGATGGATCCGGGCACTGTTGCGGTTGAACAGGTCGATGAGGGAGAAACCGACTGCGGCACAGAGGAATCCGTTCATGGTGTGCAGCATCGTATCCCAGCCGGGGATCAGCACGTAGTAGCGCTGGATTTCACCAAGGATGGCCGCGGCGTAGATGAAAAGATAGATGATGGATTCAAAAAGGGCCGGGATTCGGAGCTTGAAGTTTTCCTCGGCGAAGGCCGGGACGAGGAAAAGCACCAGAGCCAGGAGACAGAGCGCCACGTTTTCGTACTGGCCCAGCAAAAAGCACCAGACCATGGTCACGATGACCAGAAAACGCAGGCAGCAATAAAGGACAAACTGCTTTGGTTCCGTGGCGATCCGCAGCTGGAGCCGGTGGATGAACCGCATCAGACTGGGATGGCGTTCTTTGTGGAAATGGAAATCAGGCCGCTGCACGGCAAGTTCACCTTCTTTATCAAGGACATGCTGATTCCATCATAAAAAGGAATGGCAGCCTTGTCAACACTCAGGGAACAAAGCCGCAGCAGCATTGTTCCTTCAGGCTGCAGAGTGCGGTATAATGACAGAAGGAAACGATCCGGAAAGTCAGGTGAATGGAATTGAAAATCGGTTTTCGGACACCCAGTCTCAAAAAATCCATCAGTGCCCGCACGACCGGACAGCTGAAGCGGTCCGTCAAGCGGGCCCTTATCCCGGGCTATGGGAAAAAAGGCATGGGGATCCTTCATCCTAAAAAGGCTTTATATAACAAGGTTTACCGGAAGACGACCTTTGGCCTGTCCGACCTGCTGAAGCTCTTCAAATAAGAGGTGGGGCAAATACTCTTTCCGGCCCCGTCTCCGGAACCTGAAAAATGGGATCTTTGGAGATCGCCTTGCTGATAAGCGCAGACGGAAACGGACCGGAACAGGATTTTTTTGCAGATATCCCCAAAAACAGGAGCTGTCCGGTACTGCTGGAATCAATTGTGATACAATAATCGGGAAATATCTGAAGGAACGGAAATTTTGCCGCATTTTGTACCGAAAATACTGCATCGGCGGCATACTATGCCGTCTTTTGGGAAGGAGTTCAGTGTGGAATTACGTGTGCTGCGCTATTTTTTGACGATTGCCCGGGAAGAGAATATCACGCGGGCTGCCCAGATCCTCCATATCACGCAGCCGACGCTGTCCCGGCAGATCCAGCAGCTGGAGGAGGAACTGAAGGTTACCCTGTTCCAGAGGTCCCGGCACCGCATTGTCCTGACAGAGGCCGGGATGCGGCTGAAGCTGCGGGCACAGGATCTGATCGAGCTGGCAGACCGGACGAAACGGGAAATGGAGCAGAAGGACGAGATCATTTCCGGCGAGATTTCCATCGGCTGCGGCGAGACACGGAATTTCCGTTTTCTGGCAAATGTCATGGAGGGATTCCAGGATACCTACCCGGAAGTGTATTTTTCCATCTATACAGGGATCGCCGACGATGTCACCGAACGCCTTGACAGGGGTCTGCTCGATTTCGGGCTCCTGATCGAACCGGTGGATATCAGCCGCTTCCAGTTCATCCGGATGCCGGAAGAAGACTGCTGGAGCGTCCTGCTGCCCAAAAATCACCGGCTGGCAGAACAAAAGAGTATTTCACCCTGTGACCTGGTGGATGAAAAACTCATCCTGGCAGGACGGCGCTCCGTCAATAACCAGCTGGAGCACTGGTTTGGCCCGTATGCGGACCAGCTGAAACAGGCCACCTATATGAATCTGTCCCTTTTCAATAAATGTGTCCTTGTGGAAGAAGGCGTGGGGCTGGCTTTGACCCTGGATTTTTGTTATGTACCGGACGGGCTTGTCATGGTGCCCATGGATCCGCCCATCCGCAATGGCGCATTTCTCGTTTGGAAGAAAAACCATTTCCTTTCCCCGACCATGGCCCGGTTCACGGATGCCGTGCGCCGCGCCCTGGAGGGAGTGCGGACAAAACAGGGACAGAAAGGAAACAGACGGCCTGCAGGGCCGGAATGATACGGAAAGGATGGGAAACGAATGGAATTCCTTTATGTCGGCTGCGGCGGTGCCGTGGGAGCGGCAGCCCGCTATGCAGTCAGCCTGCTGCCGCTCAGGGCAGATCTGCCGGTGCTCACGCTGCTGACCAATTTTCTGGGGGCTATGCTCATCGGCTTCCTGACAGGCCTTGCTGAAGGCCGCGGCGTGTCCCCGCAGGGGATGCTTTTCTGGAAAACCGGGATCTGCGGCGGGTTCACGACCTTTTCCACTTTCTCCCTGGAGACGATGCAGCTCTTCCGGCAGGGCAGGTCCGCCCTGGGAGTGCTGTACGCAGCTCTCAGTGTGGGGCTCTGCGGTCTCGGCGTCATGCTGGGCTGGGCCCTGGGCAGAAAAGTGGAGTGATCGGGCAGCCGTGCCTATAAGAGTTTTTTTATAAGAATCGTAACAAAAACGGCATTTTACTTTCCTGGGATTCAGAGCCTATAATGGGAATGTATATGAACAGGAGGAAATAATCATGAATATTGGCTGCAGGATTTTTAAGGATTTTGAGCGCCCGCCCAAGGAACTGGTCAGACGCTTTTATGATTTGGCTGTTTCCGATCTCGACGACACGATGTCCAAATTCGGTGCCGTGGATCACCGGATCCAGCCCATGCGCAAATACACCCGTTCCATGGTGGGAACGGCTTTCACCATTCGTCTGCCCCATGGCGACAATCTGCTGTTCCGTGCTGCCATCCAGTATATGAAACGGGGAGATGTCGTCGTCATCGATGCCGGCGGGTTCGAAGACCGTGCCGTGGCCGGTGAAGTCACTGCCAAGTACTGCCGTGCCCGCGGTGTCAAGGGCATGATCATCGACGGTGCCACCCGTGATTCGGCCGTACTTTCCGAGATGGAGAATTTCCCCGTCTTTGTACGGGCCATCAGCCCGAACGGGCCGTATTTCAACGGTCCCGGTGAAGTCAATGTGCCCATCGTCGTGGGCGGTCAGATCGTCTGCCCCGGTGATATCGTCGTAGCCGATTCTGACGGCATCGTTTTCATCAACCCGGCTAACGCCGAGGAAGTGCTGACTCAGTCCGTCAAGATCACGACCCGTGACCGCAATAACCTGAAGGAGCTGGAAGAGACCGGCACCTGCAATCAGGACTGGGTCATGGACAAACTGAAGACCATTGGCTGTGAAGTCCAGGATATGGCTGAACCTTTCAGAAGGATGGACTGAACAGAAACAGCTGTTTGAGCGGCAGTATTAATTGAAGATCCGGCTGGACGGTTCCCGCAAAGGAGCGTCTCTGCCGGATTTTTTGCGCGGAGCGGACGGACAGTTCACAGAATGTTCGTTCCCGCAGGGATCAGGTTTGCTATAATAGGACGCGGCGGACCGTGGTGTCCGGGGAACCGTCGGATCATCAGAGGGTTCCGGGTTAGCTGCACAAAGGAGAATTTGATCATGACGCAAGAGCATTCGAACGGGTATCCGTACGGACAGAGGGATGCGGGCGGAGAAGGCCCTGCTCCTTCCGGCCGGGCGGTGATCGGTCACGGTTTATATCAGGGAAATGCCGGCGGCGGAGCTGCCGGGACGGATGGCCAGGGGACTGCGGGCCGGACCGGATATCCGGACGGTTATGGTACTGCCGGGCCGCAGGGCTATGGTGCTGCCGGACAATCCGGCTATGGAACCGCGGGCGGATATATCCATCCCCAGCCTGCGGATTACGGCGAGGAAGCTCAGGCTGCGGCCCGGGCCAGGCTGAAAGCCGCCGAAGAGGCCCGTGCCCGCGCACAGGAAGAAGAGGCGCGCCGCAGGAAAAAGCGCAAGCGGATTACCATTGCCGCCGTGCTGGCCATTATCGTGGGCGCCGTCCTGGGCTGGTATTTCCTCTACTATACAAAGACGCCGCAGTATGCGGTCAAACTGATCCGGAAATCCGTCAATGAGCATGATGTGGTGGCCTTCCAGACCTATACGGATCTGGACTCAGTCCTGTCGAAGGGGTTTGGCGCCGTCCGCGAAGCTGAATGGGAAAATGGTGTGACCCATGAATACAATGAGTCGGACAAAGAAGAGTATATAAAGCATGAGGAACAGGTCATCATGAATGGTGTCATGAATGGTGACTGGGACGATCCCTATAAAAAGACGGATCCCGACCGGGCTCTTCGCGTGGACTGGGAAAGCCTGACGCTGAAAGATGTGGAAGCCGGAAAGGTCCATGGAGACGAGGCTCTCGTGAATATCCGCCTGGAGAATCCTTCCGTAGGGACGGATACGCTGGTCCTCCGCATGAAGAAGGGACCTCAGGGCAGCTGGCAGCTCCATGAAATCACGAATCTCAAAGGGTATTACAGCAAAGTCCTGCAGAAGACGGGCGCCGGTCAGAAGCAGGGAGCCAATCAGCCCGGCGGAGAGCTCCAGAAGGCTCTGGGAGAAGTGAAAGATTCACCGGTCGGCCCGATCTATGAAAAGATCAGGGAAAAAGTCCTCGACAAGGCGGGCGGCAGTGAAAGTGGGAGCAGCAGTCAAAACGGCGCCCAGGAAGGAAGCACCAGTGCGCCGCAGGCCCGGAAACAGGGCGGCAGCAGCCAGGCTTCGCTGGAAGAGCAGCGGCAGGCTGTCGAGAAAATCCTGAATCACCCGGTCGTCGGCAAGCTTGCCGGGCTGCTGGTGGACCATCAGGATGAAATCATGGCCAAGCTGGATGAATTGTCACAGGCTGTGGCAAGCGGACAGGCTGATGCGGCGATTACCGAAAAAATCAGCGGTTATGAGACCGAACTGAAGCGCATCGGGAAAATCCTCGATTTTATTTCCCGTTTCCTCTGATCAGGGGCAAACGGGTGGGATGTACAGCTGTGAAGCTGTGATGCGTTGGCGCTGTGCGGCTGTAAACGGTGCGGCAGCCGTCTCTGCGGCCGGACTGGGAACCCTGGCCCGTAAGCATCAGAAAAGGATCTGTGAAGAAACGAGCAATCATTTCTTTGCAGATCCTTTTGCATGTTTTCAACCAGCGCCTGGAAAATCCTTTCTTTCCGGTCTTCCCTGACAGGCAGGCTGGAAGGGCGCGGCAGGAAGAGGGCTGCCCGATGCTTCATACTTCCCATACTTCTTCACTGTGATCCGGTCCTTCTGCCTGCAGCCATCCGGCATCTTTCCAAAATATGGGGTGAATCAAACCTGCCGCCCCGGAACGGACCGGGACGGCAGGTTTGGAGCCATGGCCTTACAGCATGAAGTATTTGCCGATGAAAAGAGCCGTCAGCACGTACATAAGCGGGCTGATCTTATCTTTATGACCGGTCAGCAGATTCAGGATGGTATAAGAAATGACACCAAAGGAAATGCCTTCGGAAATGCTGTAGCAGAAGGGCATGGCAATGATGGAGATGTAAGCCGGAAGCGCTTCGGACAGGTTTGTCATATCGATCTTCGTGACCGCCGAGAACATCAGGAACCCTACGATGATCAGGGCCGGTGCCGTCGCAAAGGACGGGATGGCCATGAAGAACGGGGACAGGAAGAGGGACAGGATGAAGAGCAGTGCCACCGTGACGGACGTAAGGCCCGTGCGGCCGCCTTCAGCGACGCCGGCGGCGCTTTCCACGAAGGTCGTGACGGTGCTCGTACCCATCAGGGCACCGGTGCAGGTTGCACAGGCATCCGCCATCAGGGCACCTTTGATGTGGGGCAGACGGCCCTTTTCGTCGAGCATGTTGCTCTTGGAGGCTACCCCGATCAACGTGCCCAGCGTATCAAAGAGGTCGACGAAGAGGAATGCGAAAATGACGGCGAAGAAGTCCAGGGACAGGACATTGCTGAAATCCAGCTGACCCCAGACGGGCAGCGGACTGATGGGCGCAAAGGATGCAGCGCCGCGGGAGAGGTCGGGGAAGACACTGAAGGCGCCCAGTTTGGGATCCGGGACGTAAAGGCCCGTGGCTTCACAGATCATTCCGAGTACCCATGTACCCAGGATGCCGAACAGGATATTGCCGCGGACGTTTTTGATGATCAGATAGGATGTGAACAGGATCCCGATGAGCGCGATGACGACGGTGATCCCCACGCTGTGGAAGGATCCGTCCGCCATGGATTTGGTAAAGGAGTACAGCGAAACTTTCGTAGCCGGATTGGCGACAACGATCTTAGCGTTCAAAAGGCCGATGAAAGCGATGAAGAGACCGATACCTACCGAGATGGCCCGTTTGAGCGTCAGGGGGATGGCGTTGAAGATGGCTTCCCGGACGTTCGTCAGGGAGAGCACGATGAAGATGATGCCTTCGACAAAGACGGCGGTCAGTGCCATCTGCCAGGAATATCCCATCTGGATGACGACCGTGTAGGCAAAATAGGCGTTCAGCCCCATGCCCGGTGCGAGAGCAAAAGGATAGTTCGCAAAAAGCGCCATGAACAGGGTTCCCAGAGCGGAAGCCAGGGCTGTCGTCGTGAGCAGGGCACCTTTATCCATGCCGGCGGCGCTCAGGATCAGCGGATTGACGATCAGGATGTAGGCCATCGTCATGAAGGTCGTGATGCCTGCGATGATCTCCGTCCGGGCGGAGGTCTTGTTTTCCTTTAAATGGAAAACGCTGTCTAACATTTCTTCCATAACAACTCTCCCTTTCTTAAACAGAAAATCTCATCTTTATGCAATGCCGTCAATGGGGCTGTTTTTTCCAGAAGGCCCGGAAGCGGGCCAGCATTTCTTTCTGGGTCGGCCGTGCCGGCCAGAGCTCCTCTTCGTCAGAGTGCCGCAGCGCCGAGGCCATATGATCATAGAAATGCGGGATTTTCTTATCCAGTTCGACAGCGAGCTCCTTCATATCCTGCCGCTCAGTATGCCCGTCGTAGGGACAGGGATTCTTGAGCGGCTGCAGGCCGATCGCTTTGCCGTAGGCGATGATTTCCGACTCCCGGTAGAAGAGCAGGGGCCGGATGACTGTCAGACCCGTCCTGGTCAGATAGGTCACCGGCAGAAAGGTCCTGTTCTGGCCTGACTGGAAAAGGTTCAGCATAAGGGTCTCCACGGCGTCATCGTTGTGATGGGCGAGGGCCACCTTGTTGCAGCCCAGTTCCCGGGCTTTGCGGTTCATGGCCGCCCGGCGGAAGTAGGCACAGGAAAAACACGGCGTGTTGCCGCGGTGGTTCCAGACTTCCTCGACGTTGACCTGTTCCGACCAGTGTTTCAGGCCATACCGGCGGCAGAACATCTCCAGTTCTTTTTTGGGGAAATCCGGTGCGAACATGCCGTCCAGGGTATAGGCTTCCAGATCGAAATGGCGGGGGGAATGGCGCTGGATCTCGGCCAGGGCCGCCGTCAGGAACATACTGTCCTTGCCGCCGGAAAGACCGATGAGGATGCGGTCCCCTTCTTCGATCATGTTGAATTCAATGACAGCCCGCCAGAGTTTGTTCAGGTATTCAGCGGGCACATAAGGTGTATGGGACATGACAGCTTCCTTTCAGAAGAAATACGGAGGTGTGCAGCCATTCGCTTCCCGGCAGCCGGGGCGCCGGATGGATCCCCGCCCGGCAGGCCCGAGAGCCTCCAGGAGGGCTTTTGTCCAAAGCGGGCACAGCCTGGCAGCACGCTTCCTGGATGATTCTTCTATTATAGCAAAAATGGGCTGAATCTGTTAGAATGTTAGGGACAAAACAGAAGAATCGAGGAAAAAATGCAGGATTTATTATCTTCTTTGAACGAACAACAGGCTGAGGCTGTGCAGCAAACAGCCGGGCCTCTTTTAATTTTGGCGGGCGCCGGCAGCGGCAAGACCAAGGTCCTGACGACGCGGATCGCGTATCTGCTTGCCAAAGGCGTGGCACCGTACCACATCCTTGCCATCACTTTTACGAACAAGGCAGCCAAAGAGATGCGGCAGCGTGTGGATGCTCTTGTCGGACCGGCTGCCAAGGACGTGTGGCTCTACACGTTCCACGGCTTCTGCAACCAGGTGCTGCGGAGGGAAGTCAAACATCTCAGGGGATACAGCCCGGGATTTACCATCTACGATGCGACGGACTGCAAAAATGTCCTCAAAGAAGTCCTCAAGGCTCTGAAACTGGATGAGAAATTCTATCCCGTCAACAGCCTCATGTCCATCATCTCGAATGCCAAGAATGCGCAGATCGATGCCGTGCGGTTCCAGGAACAGGCGGACGATTTCCACCGTAAGAAAGTGGCCGAAGTGTACCTCGAGTACAGCAAACGGCTGCTGGCGAGCAATGCCATCGATTTTGACGATCTGCTCCTGCTCACGGTGCGGCTGCTCCAGCAGGACCGGGAAGTCCGAGAGAAGTATCAGCAGCGTTTCCATTATGTCATGATCGACGAATATCAGGATACGAACCATGTGCAGTACCTCCTGGCCAAGCTCCTCAGTGCGCCGGAAAACAACCTCTGTGCTGTCGGGGACATCGACCAGAGCATTTACGGCTGGCGCGGGGCGGACATCCGCAATATCCTCGATTTTGAAAAGGATTATCCCAAAGCCCGGATCTTCAAACTGGAGCAGAACTACCGTTCCACCCAGGTCATCCTGGATGCGGCGAATGCAGTCATTGAGCACAACGCGGCCCGCCGGCCCAAGAATCTCTGGACCGACAACGGGAACGGCAGGCCCATTGTCTATTTCCAGGCTTTCAATGACCGGAACGAAGCGGACTTTGTCGTCCATCATATGCGCAGCCTCCGGGGGGAGGGGTTCCGGTACGGTGATATGGCCGTCCTCTACCGGACCAACGCACAGTCCCGCATGTTTGAAGAAACGCTGATCCGCAGCGGTGTGCCCTATATCATGGTCGGGAGCCTTAAATTCTACGACCGCAAGGAAATCAAGGATATCCTGTCGTACCTGCGCTTCCTTGTGAACGGCCACGATGTGCAGGCGATGGAACGGATCATCAATGAACCCAAACGGGGCATCGGAGCCGTATCGCTCACCAAACTGCGCGGCTTTATGAACCAGACACCGCTTACGCTCAGTGAAATCGTGGCCAACCCTGCAGTGAAGCCGGTCCTGGGCCGGGCTTTCGATAAGATTGCTGCCTTCAGCCGGCTCATGGACGGACTGAGGGCGGAACAGGACAGCCTTTCCGTGAAGGATCTCATTACCAGGGTCCTTACGGAAACGGGATATCTGGACAGCCTGAATGAGGAGAATACGGAACAGTCCAGGGGGCGGATCGAGAACCTGCACGAACTGATGCGGATCGCTGACGAATTTATGAGTGAGGAAGAAACTGAAGGCGTCCGCACGCTGGAAGATTTCCTGAACCACATCGCTCTGGTATCCGATATCGATGATGCCAGGCTGAGTAAGGACAGCGTGACGCTGATGACGCTCCATTCTGCCAAGGGCCTGGAATTTCCCGTGGTCTTCATGGCCGGTATGGAAGAAGGTCTTTTCCCGAGCCAGCGTTCCCTGGACGACGAGGATAAACTGGAGGAGGAAAGGCGGCTGTGCTATGTGGGGATCACCCGCGCCAAGAAGCGCCTGTACCTGACCAGCTGCCGGAGCCGCATGCTCTATGGCCGGACTGTGATGCTCCCGCCTTCGCGCTTCCTGCAGGAAATCCCCCGTCAGCTCATCCAGGATGCAGTTCCGGACCACGGCGCTTTTGGAGCAGGTTCCGGCGGACCGGGAGGATTCCGTCAGCAGCGGCCTGAGTCGGGGCTGCGCGGCATCCTGCAAAGCCGCGGCAGCAGCCGGGAAGTGCCGGCCGGAGGGGCAGGCCGTTTCATCCCGGACGGCGATGCACCGGTGCATTTCCACCCCGGTGAAAGGGTGCGCCACAAGACCTGGGGCGTCGGTACGATCATCGAAGCCAGGGATGAAGAGGATGGACAGATCGTCAAGGTGGCTTTCCCGGGGAAAGGGATCAAATCCATCCTGACGAAATACAAGGTACTCCAGAAAGCATAAGAGGCGAATACTATGAGTAATATGACAAAGGAGCAGGCCGAACTGAGAGCCAGTGCCCTCAAGGCGGAAATTGCCCGGAATTCCTATCTGTACTATGTACAGGATATGCCAACCATCACGGATGCCGAATATGACGGCATGATGCGGGAACTGCGGGAAATCGAGGCGGAGTATCCCGAACTCATCACGCCCGATTCTCCGACACAGCATGTGGGCGGCTACGCCAAGCCCGGTTTCACGGAGGTCCATCATATCACGCCCCTCCTCAGCCTGGCCAATGCCTTTTCACCGGAGGAAATGGAAGAATTCGACCGCCGTGTGCACGAAGGACTGCCGGCGGGGACCGTGGTCGAATACGTCGTGGAACCCAAGATCGACGGCCTGGCCTGCAGCATCATCTATGAAAACGGGCGTTTCGTCCGGGCTGCCACGCGCGGCGACGGCAATGTGGGCGAGAATGTGACGGAGAATGTGCGGACGATCGGGAACGTGCCCAAGGTCCTGAAGCCCGTGCCCGGTGTCCCCATGCCGGAACTCCTCGATGTGCGGGGTGAAGTCTATATGCCGCGCCATGCCTTCCTGAAACTCAATGAGGAACGGCAGGAAAAAGGGGAGCAGGAATTTGCCAATCCGCGCAATGCCGCGGCCGGATCCCTGCGTCAGCTCGATCCGCGCGTCACGGCCCGGCGCTCCCTGGCTTTCTTCGCCTACGGGATCGGGACCGGCGCCCTGCCGACCCATAATGAATCCATGGACCGGCTGCAGCAGTACGGCTTTACGACGACGGAAGGCCGTACGAAGGTCGCAACGATCCAGGAGGCCAACGAGCTGATCAGGGCTCACGGTGCCCGCCGTGCTTCCCTGGGCTATGATACGGACGGTGTCGTCGTAAAGGTCAATGCCGTGTGGCAGCAGAACATCCTCGGCGCTACGGGCAAGGATCCCCGCTGGGCGATGGCTTACAAATTCCCGCCCGAACAGGCAGAGACGACGCTGCAGGACATTGTCATCCAGGTGGGACGTACGGGCGTCCTGACGCCGACGGCCGTCCTCGATCCGGTAAAGCTGTCCGGAAGCACCATCAGCCGGGCGACGCTCCATAATGAAGATTTCATCAAAGAGCGGGATATCCGCATCGGAGACCGTGTCGTCATCAACAAAGCTGCTGAAATCATCCCGGAAGTCCTCCATGTGGTCCCGGAGAAGCGGACCGGAAAGGAACAGGTCTTCCATATGCCGACGGAATGTCCGGAATGCGGATGGCCCGTTGTGCGCAAGGAAGGCGAAGCTGCCGTGCGCTGCACCAATCCGCACTGCCCGGCGCTGAGCCGCGAGGGGCTGATCCATTTTACCTCCCGTGATGCCATGAACATCGACGGCTGCGGACCTGCTGTCCTGAACCAGCTCCAGGAAAAGGGCCTTGTCAAGGATCCTTCTGACCTTTACCTCCTCACGGAAGAAACATTGATCGATCTGGACCGGATGGGAGAAAAATCCGCCCATAACCTGATCCAGGCCATTGCGGCCAGCAAGGAGCAGAGTCTGGACAAGCTGCTCTTTGCCCTGGGCATCCGCCACGTCGGTGCCAAAGTAGCCCGCACGCTGGCACTCCGGTATGGGACCATGGATGCTCTGATGGAAGCCTCCCAGACGGAACTTGCGCAGATCCCGGATATCGGTCCCGTCATCGCGGAAAGCGTCGTGACGTATTTTGGGGATCCGGGAAACCGGGACTATATCGAGCGCCTGAAAGAACTGGGACTCAATATGAAGATGCTCGGCACGGCTGCGGCAAACGAGAACCATCCCTTCTTCGGCAAGACCATGGTCTTTACGGGGACGCTGCCGACACTGGACCGCGCCACGGCGCAGACCATGGCTCAGGAAGTGGGCGCCAAAGTGACGGGTTCCGTCAGCAAAAAGACGGACTATGTCGTGGCCGGGGCGGATCCGGGCAGCAAATATACGAAAGCCCGGAGCCTGGGTGTCACGATTATCGACGAAAATGAATTCCTCCGGCTGCTGCGGGGATGAAAGTCCGCAGCAGGGCCGGGATCCCATGCTGAAAGGGGCTTGATGGTACCGTGATGCGGGCTCCATCAGGCTGACAATGGAACAGGATCATACAGCCTCCGACTGGATCTGCCGCCGGACAGGTCCGTGATCTGTACCCTCCTTACTGGACATCGTCCAGTAAGGATTTTTTTATGGTGCACATTCCTGAAAGCTGATTTTTTCTTTGCGGACCGTCCCGGAGACGGAAGGAATTCTCTCCGGAGCGGTCCTGTTTTTTTGGGGATACGGAAAGATCCCTCCCCGCAGACTCTTTCTGTTCCAGTCTTCTGCGAAGAGGGATCATGGCAGTGCAGTCCACTGCTTTTCTTATCCTGTATGCAGCTCTCAGCTGCCGGCGTGCCCTGCGGTCAGCTCCGGCTGCTTATGGCATACAGTTTTTCCAGTACTTCTTTTGTCAGGCGGCAGTCGTCGACGGCGCGGTGATGATTGCCTTCGATCCCGAAATACTGGCACAGGAACTCCAGGCTGTAGTGGGGAAGCCCGGGCAGTACGGTTTTGGCAAGCCTGCGCGTGTCCAGCCAGGGATTGTCGAGATGTTCTCCCGTGATCTGATAGATCCGGTCATACAGGAAGTCGATATCGAAGTTCACATTATGGCCTGCAAGCGTATAGCCGCCGATGAAACTGCGGAATTCCGGGAGGATATCGGCAAAGCGGGGAGCCTGGGCAAGATCTTCATTGCGGATCCCGGTCAGGTTCGTGATGAACGGAGTCAGCCGGCGGTAGGGCTCGGGCTGGAGAAAGGTCTGAAATTCGCGGACTGCGCTGCTGCCCTGGACCAGGATGGCCCCGATTTCAATGATGGCATCGCGGGCCGGATAGAGCCCTGTCGTTTCAATATCGATAATCACATAGGAATGGGGAAGGATGAGGGACCCCTTTCCTTTCTTTCTTCCCGCTTTTTTGGCAGTGGGGGAAAGCGGCGGGAGCGCAAACAGAGAATCGGAATAAGGTTCCATGAAGGACCTCCTTTCTATTCCGCCGGGACCATGTCTTAAAAGACTGTCCGCCGGAATATTCTATTATACCTGTAGGAAATGGTTTTGAAAATAGGAAAAATGGCAGGAGAGGGGAAGGAAAAACGTTACCGGACACAGGGGAGCACCGGGTACGGGAATAAAAAAATCCCGTTCCGGGTGGAACGGGATTTGCTGATATCGAAGGATATCAGTTCTGGGACTGGATATCGGTGCTGCTGTCTTCTTCAGGGTTTACCAGTTCCTTGCCGCAGTGCTTGACGACAAGGATGGCCAGTGCCATCAGGGCAATGGCTACGACGAGCTGCAGACCGTCAACCATCAGCACGAACTTGCCTGCCATCATCTTGGTGTAGATGCCATAGACGGACATGCAAAGGGCTGTCATGGTCACGATGAACATGAAGCACATCGGGACGTAGAGCATCCAGCTCTTGCGGCCCGTGGTGCGCAGGAATACGGCCAGGCCGATGAGTACGAGGGAAGCGAGCAGCTGGTTGGCTGCACCGAAGAGCGGCCAGATGTTCAGATAGCCGCCGAGGCAGAGCAGGTAGCTCGGGATCAGGGTCACGATCGTGGCCACATAGGTGTTGCTCAGGAACTTGGAAACAGGGCTGTCATATTCGGACAGGAATTCCTGCATCATCATACGGCCGATACGGGTAACGGCGTCGATGGTGGTCATGGCCAGGGCGGAAATGCACATGGTCACGATGCAGTTGCTGACATAGGGAGGGATCCCGAAGATGGCGAAATACTTGCCGATGGCGGAACCGAAGATGGCGAACGGAGTAGCCTTCGGAAGCGCACCGTCAACTGCGACGGAGCAGGCAATGACGAGGGAAACCACACCAAGGACGGATTCAATCAGCATGGAACCATAGCCAACGGGGAGCATATCTTTTTCGTTGGAAATGGTCTTGGAGGAAGTACCGGAAGAAACCAGGCTGTGGAAACCGGAAACGGCACCGCAGGCGATGGTGACGAACAGGATCGGGAACATGGGTTTGCCGCCTACGACAAAGCCCTTGAAAGCAGGCATGTTCAGCGTCGGGTTGCCGACGATGATGCCGACGACACCGGCAAAGATCATGCCGAGCAGCAGGAATACGCTCAGATAGTCACGCGGCTGGATGAGGAGCCACATGGGCAGGACGGAAGCGATGAAGCAGTATGCATACGTCGCATACAGCCAGGAAGTGCGGGAAGCAAAGATCGGATGGGCGATACCGCCGGCGATCATGGCTACCATGCAGATGATGGCCAGGATGATTTCCTTGCCCCCGGTGATCTTGAAACGGCGCGTAATGACACCGAAGATCATGGCAACGAATACGTACAGGGTGGAAATGGAACCTGCGGCAGCGTTCGGACCCAGTTCAGCACCGGTCTTGGAGAAGCCGTTGAAGGTGCTGGCCATGATATCGGAGAAAGCTGCGATGACGAGCAGGGAGAACAGCCAGGCGAAAATCAGAAACAGCTTGCAGCCCGTGTGGCCGACATACTGTTCGATGATCTTGCCCATGGATTTGCCGTCGTTCTTTACGGAAGCATACAGGGATGTGAAATCCTGCACGGCACCGAAGAAGATGCCGCCGACGAGCAGCCAGAGGAAAGCCGGCAGCCAGCCGAACATGCAGGCGATGATCGGGCCCGTGACAGGGCCTGCACCCGTGATGGAGGAGAACTGATGGGCAAAGACAGTAAAGCGCGATGCCGGTGCAAAGTCACGGCCGTCTTCAAAGCGGTAGGCAGGGGTCTTCGCATCCGGATCGATTCCCCAAGTCCTAACGAGCCAGCGACCGTAGAACAGATAACCGCACGCAAATACGATGATGGCAATACAAACAAGTGTTAATCCGTTCATAAATCTAACTCCTTTCGCAAAATGTTACCGGTTCAGGAATCCGGCAGCAGAGTGACATTGTTTTTTCTCGGATGCGTTTGTCAGTGAATTAATCTATCACTTGTATACAAAAATGTCAACACTCTTTTCTGTAAAAATCCAAAAAACAAAGAAAGTGTAATTTTATAATTCATATAGAAGGAAGATTATAAAAAACGTCCTTGTTGAGTGTACTTTTCGAAAGGCCTGTACTGGATTTTCCTATCGCTGAGAAGCGGATTGTTACTCTTTGTGGAATTTTTGTGAAAAAAGATGGAAAATATGAGCTGTTTTCCGGTTAGATTCCAGGAATTGCATAAGAAAATCTGTTGACAGAATGGCGAAAACATATATAATAAAAGTTAAACCAATAAAAAATGGAATGAAAAGCATCGATCGGGAATAGTAGCGGTCGGACAGGCCTTTCAGAGAACTGCCGGGTGGTGCAAGGCAGGAAGGAAGTCCTCTGTGAATCTGGCCCGGGAGCTGCTCCGGTGAAATGACAGTAGTCGGAGCCGTCAGGCGGTCGTTACTCCGCCGGGCATTGGACGGGCCGCAGAGGGCCCGATGATGCTGGATAAGAGGCCGCCGCAGGCGGCAAAAAGAGTGGTACCGCAGAGCTTCAAGCGCTTTGTCTCTTGGGAGACAAAGCGCTTTTTATATATAGAGAACATGTTTTTGACTTTTGTTTTCTGTGCTGTCAGGACCCGGGTCCGTCCGGTGGGGAAAATGCTGCATGCTGCAGTCACTGCGGTGCGGGGGAGGTCTGCCGCTTCCGTGCGGGAGCGCGCAGGAAGAGTATTCAGTCAAAAGGAGATGCCTGGATATGATGAAAAAAAGAGTCATTGGCGTAATCGGTCTTGGTCATGTGGGCGCCCATGTGGCATTCACCCTGGGCGTTACCGGGGCTGCGGATATCGTGAAACTCTGCGATGTCCGGGAGCAGAAACTCATCAGCGAAAGACAGGACCTGATGGATGCGGTCAGGTTTATGCCGCACCGCGTCAACTACGTCATCGCGAAATATGAGGAACTTGGCGACTGCGACATCATCATCAATGCCATCGGCAAGATCGAACTGCTCGTTACCCACAACCGCGACACGGAAATGAATTTTACCGTGGCTCAGGTGGCGGATTTCATCCCCAGGGTCATGGCCGGCGGTTTCCAGGGCATCTTCATCAATATCACCAATCCCTGCGATGTCGTGACCGACCTGATCGCTAAATTGAGCGGCCTGCCCAAAGGTCATGTCTTCGGGACCGGGACAGGGCTGGATTCATCGCGCCTTGTCAGCGCGATCGCGCAGCAGACCGGCCTGGATCACAAGTCCATTACGGCCTATATGATGGGAGAACACGGCAATGCCCAGATGGTGCCCTGGTCCCTCATCGAATTCGGCGGCAAACCGCTCAGCGAACTCGAAAAAGATCCCCGTTTCGTGTTCAATAAGGACGAAATAAAGGAACGGACGATCAAGGCCGGCTGGGTGACCTATGTGGGCAAAGGCTGCACGGAATACGGGATCTGCAGTACCGCCGTGGCACTGGCCAATGCGGTGCTCCATGATGAAAAACGCATCATGGCTGCAAGCTGCCCGCTGGACGGCGAATACGGAGAAAAAGGCATCTTTGCAGGCTGCCCCGCTGTGATCGGCGCCGCCGGAGTGGAGCAGGTCATGGAATATACCCTGACAGCGGAGGAATTGGCTGAATTCAGGAAATGCTGCAGCACGATCCGGGAGAACATCAAACGGGCCGAGGCTGTCTGGAGATGATTTTTAGAGGACGGGATTTCCTGAACTTTGTTTCTACTATATTATAGTAAGAAGTTAAAAAAATCCCTGCCCTGTGAAAAAGCATGCCGGATCCGGCATGCTTCATGGAGAAAACAAACAGGAGCTGTGAAAAAATGACTGCTCATTTTTCCACAGCTCCTGTTTTAGCTGTACAGTTCCAAAGCATCGAAGCATCGAAGCATCGAAGCATCGAAGCATCGAAGCATCAAAGCATCAAAGCATCAAAGCGCCATAGCCTCACGGTCCCTTTGTTTTCCGGCCGGATGTTTACAGACGTTTTTCCATTTCCGGGATATGGGCTGCCAGCATCTCCAGGTATTCTTCCTGGTGGGCATAGGAAGCTTCCGCTTCACCGATGGTGACTTCCTCGAAATGGATGATCCGTCCGGGAAGCCGCTGGGCCAGGCGGGGAATATCCGTCTGGATGACCTGCCCGATCTTGGGATAGCCGCCCGTCGTCTGGCGGTCGGCCATCAGGATGATGGGTTTGCCGTCCGGAGGTACCTGGATGGCACCCAGGTTGATGGGCTCAGAGATGAGGTCTCTTTTTTCCCTGATCTCAATGGCAGGACCGTCCGTCCGGTATCCCATGCGGTCAGAATTGGCCGAGATGGTGTAGGGCGACGAGAGAAATGTTTCCAGTCCCTTTGCACTGAACCAGTCGTACTGGAGACCCTGCGTCACATGGATGGGCGCATCTTCAAAGATATAGCCGCAGTCGATGGACCAGGGAGCGGCCGCGAACGCATCATTGCCCCGCACTCTGGCAGCGAGCCTGTCCCGCAGTGCTTCCTGAGAAGGAGTGAGTGTACCCGTCGTGAGCAGGTCGCCGCTTTCCAGCAGGCGGCCCTTATATCCACCCATCGCAGCACGCAGATAGGTGCTTTTGCTGTTCATGACGACCGGGACATCGAATCCTCCGGCCACGGTCAGGTACGCACGGGCACCTTTGCTGGCAAACCCGAAGCTGAGGGTCGTATCTTTTGCCACATAGACCGGCTTCCAGAGGGGCACCGGTTTGCCGCCGAGTTTAGGTCCCATGTCGGCTCCCGTAATGGCAAAGACAAGCCCTGCGGGCACTTTGAGGAAAGGACCGCTTACGGTCATTTCAAGGGCGCCTTCTCCCTGGGGATTCTGCACGAGCATATTCCCGATCCTCAGAGATACGGGATCCATGGCTCCCCCTACGACGACGCCATACTGCTGGTATCCATGGCGCCCTGCATCCTGGATCGTGGTCAGCGGTCCGCCTTTTTTGACTTCTATTTGCATGACTTTGCGCCTTCTTTCTCCAGGATTTCTTTGTACTTGGCTTCATCGATGGCGTAGAACTTGACGTGGTCACCGGCATGGAGCACGGTGGGATCTTCTTTGTTTTCCGGACGGAAGAGTTCCAGCGGTGTCCGTCCGAGCAGATGGAAGCCGCCAGGCGATTCCATCGGATAAATCCCGGCCTGGGCGCCGCCGACGGCAACGGATCCTTTCGGGATGGCCAGACGGGGCGTCTTGCGGCGCGGCGTTGCCAGTTCTTTCGGCAGTCCGCCCATGTAGGGATACCCCGGCGTAAAACCGATCATATAGACGAGGTATTCTGCATCTGAAAAGACCTGGATGACTTTTTCGGGAGTCATACCGTGGGCTTTGGCCACGCTTTCCAGATCCGGTCCGTATTCTCCGCCGAAACAGACCGGGATCCTGACGAGCGGAGAAGTATCCCCGCTGGAAAGGACGATGTTCTTCATCAGGTCTTTCGTGCGTGCGAGCACTTCGGAATATCCTCTGCCCATGGGCGAATCGGGCAGGGAGGAATTCCGGGCTGCAATCCGGGGGTCATAAAAGATCGTAACTCCCGTATAGGATGCGGTAAATTCAATGATGCCGGGAAACGGATGCGCCCTGAGCTGGTCCATCAGGGCCGAAGTGCAGCGCAGGATTTCCGGTGAAATGATATTGCCGAACGATACCATCAGAGCGGTTTCGCCGACCGGATGGTACGTCGCCTGTTTTAAAAAATCCTCTGCGGTTTCCAATGTCTGGAACCTCCTTGTGGTTTGTGTACATGCGGATGCCGTTCCGTATGGAGCGTTGGACGGTCGGGAAGCGCGGCGCATGTGATGACGCAGCGTTTTCGTGACGAAAGGAATGCTTACAGGCCGGGAAGCCTGTAAGCATTTTTAACGCTTCATTTCAGATGTGGATTGCAGTCCCTTATTTAATGAAGGAACCGGACGGTGCGATTTCTACACCTTCTTTTTTCAATGTTTCGCGAATCTTGTTGACGAAGGTAAGGGCTTTGGGGCCATCACCGTGTACACAGATGGAATCGGCCTTGATGGGGATGACTTTGCCGCTCAGGGTCGTGACTTTCTTGTCAAGGACCATGGAAAGGACCTGGGCAATGGACTTGGCTTCGTCCGTGATCATCGCGCCGGGCTGGGTCCGCGGCGTCAGGGAACCGTCATCCTGATAGGTCCGGTCCGCGAAGACTTCGCAGGCGGTCTTCAGACCAATCTTTTCAGCAGCTTTGATGCTTTCCGTACCGGGCTGAGCATAGAGGATCAGGTCTTTGTCCACATCGTAGACAGCCTGGGCAATGGCTTCTGACAGAACAGCGTCTTTGGCTGCCGTATTATACAGGGCGCCATGGGGTTTGACATGCTGCAGCCGGCCGCCGGCCGCTTTGGCAAATGCGGCCAGGGCACCCACCTGATATACGATCATCGCATAGACATCGTCCGGAGAGGCAGCCAGCTTTCTTCTGCCAAACCCGACAAGATCAGGATATCCGGGATGGGCTCCGATGCCGACCCCGTTCTTCACGGCAAGCGCGACTGTCTTTTTCATTACGGAAGGATCCCCGGCATGGAAGCCGCAGGCAATATTTGCTGAAGTGATGAGCGGGATGATCTGATCGTCCATCCCGATCTTATAGTTACCAAAGCTTTCGCCCAAGTCTGAGTTCAAATCGATTTTCATTACGGACACCTCCAAAGAATGCTTTAAGACTTTACCATCTAATTATAGTGTATGATGACGAAAAAAGTGAATAAAATAAATTAAAAAGAGAGGAATATTCATATTTTATCTTCAATGTGTTTCAAATCTTATAAAAAACGGAGATTTTACACTCAAAAAAAATGGGAACCTTTTTTTTTTACATAAAATCCAGAATGAAAAACGAAGATTTTTCTTATAGTGATGCAGGAACAGCACCCCTGTGCCAAAACAGACCGGACAGCCCGCTTCTGTGATCTCCGGGTACAGGACGGCTGCGGTCCCGGCGGAGCAGGTCCGTTTTGCCTGTTGACATTTCATCTTTGATTCGCTAGAATATGGAATGTTCATCGGAGGATGCTGTTTTAGGAAGAAACAGTACGCCGGATAAGATGGCTGGCAGGCGTCAGCTCTTATCCGGCGTTTTTTAGTAAGGAGTCTATCTGTATGGAAGCACATAACGATTTTACGGAAGGAAATATCCTGACCTCTCTCCTGCACTTTGTCGTGCCCGTCCTTTTTGCTCTTTTCCTGCAGGCCATGTATGGCGCCGTGGATCTGCTCGTTGTGGGGCAGTTTGCATCGAGTGCGGACGTATCCGCTGTGGCGACCGGGTCCCAGCTCATGCAGACCGTGACCAATCTCATCAGCTCACTTGCGACGGGTACCACGGTCCTCCTGGGACAGAAGATCGGGGAGAAAAAGCCCCGCGACGGCAGCAGGATCACGGGCGCTTCGCTCTGCCTCTTCGGTATCATCGGACTTCTTTTCACTGTGGGCCTCAGCGTCTTTGCCGGGCCCCTTGCCAGTCTGATGAATGCGCCGCTCGAGGCGTTCGGACTGACACGGTCCTATATCCGCATCTGCGGAGGCGGCGCAGCCGTCGTCGTGGCCTATAATCTGATCGGCAGCATCTTCCGCGGTCTCGGTGATTCAGCTACACCGTTCTATACCGTTGCCATCGCCTGTGTCAGCAATATCCTGGGGGACCTGCTCCTCGTGGCCGTGTTCCATATGGGTGCGGCGGGGGCAGCCATTGCTACCGTCCTTGCACAGCTTTTGAGCGTCGTCATTTCTGTTCATCTGATACGAAAAAAACAGCTTCCTTTTACCCTGCGGCGGGAGGACTTTCATTTTGAACACGCCATCATCCGCCGCGTCCTCTCGCTGGGGATCCCGCTTGCGGTACAGGACATCCTTGTGGGATCATCCTTCCTCATCATCCTCGCTCTGGTGAACAATCTCGGTGTCGTTCCATCCGCCGGTGTGGGTGTGGCCGAAAAGGTATGCGGATTTGTCATGCTTGTGCCGGCAGCCTTCATGCAGTCCATGTCGGCCTTTACGGCCCAGAACTGCGGCGCCGGCCGCATGGACCGGGCTTTGCGGGGACTTTTTACCGCAATCGCTGTTTCCTTTCTCTGCGGGTGTGTCATGGGCTGGCTTGCTTTCTTCCATGGGGCCGTACTGGCCGGTATCTTTTCCAAAGCACCGGACGTGACTGCCGCCGCGGCGGACTACCTGAAGGCTTATGCACTGGATTGTCTGCTGACGAGTTTCTTCTTCTGCTTCATCGGATTTTTCAATGGTCTGGGCCTTACCAAGTTCGTCATGTTCCAGGGCATTGCGGGTGCCCTGGGGGTTCGGGTCCCCGTTTCCTACCTCATGAGTCTCCGCCGGCCTGTTTCCTTATTCCATATCGGTCTGGCAACACCCTGTTCCAGCCTGCTGCAGCTCCTGCTCTGCTTCTGCTGCATGTACTTCCTGAAAAAGCATGGCCGTTTCTCTGATAAAATGCCGCACAGCCCGGAATGACCGGACCCTGCGGCATTTTTTAATAAGGAGAAATTTTTGGGGCCCGTGCGGGTCCATATGTTTTGGGATGAACAGACGCTGCCGCCGGAGTGATGTGATGAACGGGCAACGTATCAGTTGGCCCGGGATGCCCGTTTCGTTTCCCCGATTTGGCTTTGCTGCCTGTTTTTTCTCAGCAGACGGAAGCAAATCAAAGATTGAGAGCGATCAGGGAAAGCCCTGACAGGATCAGGAAAAAGAGGATGATCTTTTTTACGAGCGCCTCGTCGAGCCGTGAGGAGAGTTTCAGTCCGGCCCACAGGCCGACTGCCATGGCGGGGATCAGAGAGGCTGTCGTGGCAAGTGTCGATGCGGTCAGGATGCCCGTATGGAAATAGAGCAGCAGCCGGAAAGTGTTCGTCACGATGAAAAGGACGGACAGATTGCCCCGGAACGCATCGACGGATGTGGTGACGCGGGCCATGTAGAGACTGATGAGCGCACCGATGCCCAAAAGACCGGAAAAGAATCCGGCTGTGATGCCGATGAGCATATTGACGATGGGAGAGGGCTTTCTTTCCTGAGTATCCTTTTTCCGCAGCATGCCCGCCGCCAGGAAAAGGATCAGACCGCCCAGGATCAGCTTGATGATTCCCGGATTCTGTGTCTTCAGGAAGAAGGCGCCGGGAATGATGCCAATGATCATATACAGGGCACCCAGGCCCCAGATCCGGAAGGATACGGAGCGGTGCTCATGCCAGGCCATCAGCAGATTGGAGACCAGGCTGAGGGGCAGATCCACCGGCGTGATCTCGATGTTGTCCTGCCAGAAACTGAGGATGGCATCAAAGACGAGCGTATTGGCAAAGCCGCACATCCCTTTGACCAGATACCCGCAGAATGAAGCCAGTAAGGTGATGGACATAGCGCCTCCTTTTCAGGGATGAGGGAGAGATGCAGAAAAAGACATCGGCGTTTTGCGGCTGATGTCTTTTCTTCCGGTCTTTTATTTCAGGAAGCCACTGATGATCTTTTCTTCTGCTTCGCTTTCCGTCAGTCCCAGGGTCATGAGTTTGATGATCTGATCCCCGGCGATCTTGCCGATGGCCGCTTCATGGACGAGAGCCGCGTCGAGGCAGTTGGCCTCCAGGGAAGGGACCGCCAGGATCTTTGCGTCATCCATCAGGATGGAATCACATTCCGTATGACCGGAGCAGGGAGCATTGCCGGTGATGCGCAGGTCGAGTTTCTGATGGGACTGATTCCGGGCAACGCCGCGGGAAACCACGTCCGCACTGGAGCCTTCGCCATTCAGGGTCACCTGGTATCCGCTGACGGCATTCTGGCTGCCGTGCGTCATCAGGCGCTCTCTGACCACCAGCTTGCCTCCTTTGGCGACTTCTGCGGTGGTCTCGCGGTCCGTGTCATCGACGCCCTTGATCTGCGTCATTTCCATTTCCATGGTGCTGTCTTCACCCAGATGCACTTCCGTCACCGGGTTCAGGATGCGCTTGCCCTTGCCGGTGCCGCTGCCGTAGTGCTTTTCGATATATCTGACTTTGCAGTTTTTGCCGATGTAGAAGCGGTGGATGCCGTCATGTTCGGAATCCTGGCCGCCGCAGTTGTCGATGCCGCAGCCGGCGACAATGACGACATCGCTGCCGTCACCGACATAGAAATCATTGTATACCATGTCCTTCATTCCGGTCTTGCTCATGACGACGGGAATGTGGACGCTTTCATTTTTGGTACCCGGTTTGATCCGGATATCGATCCCGCTGACATCGGTCTTGGGGATGATCTCGATATGGGCTGTGGACTGGCGGTCCGCAGCCTGCCCGTTGACGCGGATATTGAAGGCCCCCGTCGGGCGGGAATCAAGGTCTGCCACTTCTTTCAGGAGCTGTAATTGAATCGGGTCCAGCATCAGGCGTCTCCTTTCTCCAGTTCGGCACAGGCTGCAACGGCTGAATCCGTGCCAAGCAGGCCCGGCAGGATCTCTTCCCGGGGTCCCTGCTTTACGACCCTGCCGTCAGCAATGACGATGATTTCATCGGCGATTTTCAGGATCCGCTCCTGATGGGAAATGATGATCATGGTCCCGCTGAGTTTTTTCTGCATCCGTTCAAAGATATGGATGAGGTTCTGGAAGCTCCAGAGATCGATGCCGGCTTCCGGTTCATCGAAGACGGACAGTCTGGTTCCGCGGGCGATGACGGTAGCGATTTCAATCCGCTTCAGTTCTCCGCCGGAAAGGGCTGCGTTGACTTCGCGGTCCACGTAGTCGTTGGCACAGAGACCGACTTCGGACAGATAGGCACAGCATTCCATACGGGTAAGCGGTTTGCCCGATGCAATCCGGAGCAGGTCGATGACCTGGATCCCCTTGAATTTTACGGGCTGCTGCATGGCATAGCTGATGCCCTTCCTGGCCCGGTCCGTGATGGAAAGATCTGTGATGTCTTCTCCGTCATAGATGATCCGGCCCTGGCTCGGCGTGTCGATGCCGACGATCACCTTTGCCAGAGTGGATTTTCCGCCGCCATTGGGGCCCGTGATGACATAGAATTTGTCATCTTCGAATTTCAGGCTTACGTCGTGGAGAATCCCCTTGGTTCCCTTTTCTGTCTCCACGTCGAAAGAAATGTGGTTCAGTTCGAGCATAAACTCCTCCTTTATGGACTGTCAGGGCTGCCTATAATGTCCTGACCATCCAGTCTTGCTGCTTGTCTGGTTTTGTCTGCTGCTGATTTTGGCCCGGCTGGGGGGGAACGCTGTCACTCTCGCCTGACGCGGATCCCTTTCCGTGCGTGCTGCCGGCATCAGTATGCAATTTATTTATTTTACCATTTTTCCGATTCCTTGTGTATCTGTTTCTGAGAACTGACAGGAGTTCCAGCCGGCTGCCGGCCGGACCTTCCATTCGGCTGCGGAGGGATGCGGCGGGGATTGGATGTGGCTCATAATCTCCGGATCGCTTCGAGGGCGAGGGGAGAACGTTCACATTCGGAGGGAAGCATCGTGACCTGGCAGCAGAGCGGGCTTCCCTTCATTTTTTCAGAAGCATAGCTCAGACCGTTGGTCCGCTCGTCCAGGAAGGGTTTGTCGATCTGATGCGGGTCGCCGAGGAGAATGATCTTGGTCCCTTTCCCGGCACGGGTGATGATCCCTTTTGCCTGGTTCGGTGTCATGTTCTGGGCTTCGTCGATGATGAGATAGATTTTTTCGAGAGAACGGCCGCGGATGAAGTTCAGGGCCTCCATCTGGATCAGGTTGCGGTCGAAGACTTCCATCAGGCGGCTTTCCAGCTCCAGTTCGTCCGCATAGCGGGATTCCTCGTCATCGTCCATGAGCTGTTCCAGGTTATCGATGATGGGGCGCATCAGCGGCGAAATCTTATCCTGCTCATCCCCGGGCAGGAATCCGATGTCCGAATCGAACTGGGAATTGGGGCGGCAGATCAGGATCCGCCGGTATTCCCCGGTCGGATGGTTCAGGACTTTTTCAAGGCCCACGGCCAGGGCATAGAAGGTCTTGGCTGTGCCGGCCTGACCTTTGACGATGACAAGCGGCGCTTCCGAGGCGGGCTTCATCAGGGCTTCCTGCATGAAGTACTGGCCGGCATTGCGCGGAGATACGCCGTAGGGGGTCTCGCGGCCGTATTCCAGGGGAACGACCCGGTCGCCCCAGACTCTTCCCAGATGGGTCTTGCGGAGGGAGGCGTCAGCCTTCAGCAGGACGAATTCATTCTGGACCAGTTCCACCGGTGCCGTGCGTCCCTCACTGTCAGCGCGGTAGAGGCAGGAAGTCCTGACTCCTTCCGTCATGAAACGCTCAAAATCAGCTTCGGGGACGAAACATTCCGTCCTGCCCATGAACTGCCGTTCTCCCGTACTGACCTGTTCAGTGCTGAAATCCTGGGCTTCAATGCCGAGGATCTGGGCCTTGAGCCGCAGCACCAGGTCCTTTGTCACGAGGATGGGATGTTCCGGTGCCAGGTGGCGGCAGACTTTGAGGATGCGGTTGTCGCTCTTGTCGTCCGGCAGGGATTCCGGCAGTTCCTCGTGGATGCAGTTCGTTTCCACCCGCAGGGTGCCGCCGCTTTTTAACGGGACGCCGGCAATCAGGTCGCCGCTGCAGCGGAGCTGCTCCAGCGTGCGGATGACCTGACGGGCATTGTAGCCCCGCTCGCCTTCCGCTTTCTTCAGGCCGTCCAGTTCCTCCAGGACGACCAGCGGGAGGACCAGATTGTTTTCCTCGAAGCAGTCCAGAGCATTTGGTGCCTGGATCAATACATTGGTATCAATCACATAGGTCTTGGCCATAGGGATCCCTCCGTTTTTGGGAAATGATGCTTCCCGTGTCCGTTCAGGCGACACCGTGATGGCTGCACGGAAAGGCGGGCAGCATGCTGCATCGTGGGAAAAGCACTTTGCTGCTTCCAGTATAGCAGGGAAGAAGGGAAATTGTGTAAAAATGCGTAAAAAAACAGAGAAAACAACATTGACTTTGTAAAGAAAACTGCCGGGTGCGTGAAACCGATCGTTTCACACACCCGGCAGGGATGGCTTTCCATTGCGGAAAAAGGGCCATGGATTCCTGATGCATGTCCGAGGGCCCGCTGTTGCCGCGGGTCTTCAGGATTTTATGACTTGCTGCTCAGCTGCTGGACCAGAGCGGAAAGTTCATTCAATCTGTCATTCATGGCCGTCAGCTGCTCATGGACTTTCTGGTTGTCCTCACGCAGGCTCTGATTGTCCTCGCGCAGCTGCCGGACTTCCCGGGTCAGAGCGATCCGGCTCTTCAGACGGTCCCCTCTGGCAGGATCCAGCGAGAAAGTGATGCCGGCATTGATCATGTTCTCCCCGCCGCCGAAGCTGCCGCCCATGCTGAGCCGCACGTTGGCATTGGGCTGGTAGAAGGCGCCGATGGCGGCGGCATTGGCACTGCGGTAGTGACCGAAGCCGGACGCAAAGCTCAGTTTATCCTCGGGATCGTATTCCAGCGGATGGAGCGCTGCCAGAGCGGAGGCTCCGGCACCGACCCGGTCGACGCGGCTGTCCAGCCGGCTGATGGCATTGTTGACGCTGCTGACGACGCCGCCCAGCTGGCTCACGTTCACGGCATCGGACGGCCGGGTCCCGGAAGCAACGTCGTGGATCTGCTGCCCGCCGGCGGAGATGTTGCTGTTTGTGATTACCACGGCATGGGTGCCGTCGCCGTCCGCGGCAATTTTGATGCCGCTGCTTGTGACGGTGGTCCCGGCAGCACCGCTGTCGCTGCGGACGGTCAGGCCATCGCTGTTCAGGGTGCTGCTGCCGGCTGTCACAGAGGTCAGGCCGGTCAGTTCAGAGGACAGTTTGATATTGAGGCCATCGCCGTTCCCGTTTTTGACGACCCCGATGTTGCCGTCCGTCAGTTTTGCCGTGTCGGTCTGGCCGCCGGTCAGATTCAGTGTTTCGCCCAGTCCGGCTTTGACGGTCTCCCCGTCGTCGCCGGCAAAGACGCGTCCGCCGGAAACAGCGGAATTTGCAGCTTCACCGGCAAGCTTCTTCACGTCACCGATGTTGGCGGCATTGCTGTTGTCGGCATCGCTCCCGGTCAGGATCCCGCTTGCCACGTTCGTGATGTTTTTGGAGGCTGCATCGATGCCGCTGCTGTCGATGGTGATGCCGCCGGCTTTGAGGGATCCGTCCGTACCCAGGTCGATATCCTTGTTCAGGCTGACTTTGACGGTGCCCTGCTCCACGGAGGTGGTGATGTTGCTGTCCCCTTTGAGGGCAATGGTGCCGCCAAGATTCTGCTTGACCACGTTGCCGTCATCGGCACTCAGCCCGAAACCGCCGCCCACCTGGCTGGCGTCCGTGAGCTGGTGGATGGCCTGCTGCAGCTGGCCTTCCGTGGCTGCCCGGCCGGATACGACGTTTGCGGGATTCCAGGTGGTATTGGACAGGCCCGTCAGGTAATTGCCGCTGGAATCGCTCGTGAGGGAAAGGCCGTTTGCCGTCGTGATGGAGGCCGTGCCGTCCGTGCTGCTCCTGATCGTAAGGCCGCCGTTCATGCTGATGCTGTCGAGATCCGTCAGGTCTTTGGCAAGTTTCACGTCAAAGCCGCTGCCGCTGTCATTTTTGACAATGCCGATATTGCCGCCGCTGCTGAGGGCTGCCGTATCAGCGCCGCCGGAAAGGGTCAGTGAGGTATTGAGCAGGCGGTCCACGCTGCCGTCATCGCCGCTGAAGGTGAGGCCGTCGCCCAGGGTCGCCACGACGTGCAGGATGGTGTCTTCTCCGTCCGTATAGGCAAGACGCTTGGCACCTGCAGAACCGTCCGAAGCGCTGAGGTACGGCAGGCTGACATACTGGCTCTGCAGGACCAGATTGGAATAGGTATTGTCGCTGTTCAGGCCGTTCAGCAGGATCTGTCCGGCTGTCTCTTCGTAGCCCGCCTGGAGGCTGCGGACTTCGAAATCCCGGTCGAGTTCGATATGGAGGACGCCGTCCTGTTCGATGACTTTTACATTGTGTCCCGAATAGGATGTGTTCTCTTTTGTGCCGGTCCCCACGATGGAAAGGGTTTCCCCGAGATCCTTATGGATGGTATGGCCGGAGTTGCCGGCAAAATTCAGGCCCTTGCTCGCCGCTCCGGAGGCGATGCTGGACTGGAGGTCGCCGATTGTGGCAGCGTGGTTCAGTATCTCGCCGGAAGCCTCTTCCAGTGTAGTTGTCCCCAGTCCGCTTGCCACGTTGGTGATCTGGTTGCCGCCGTTATCGAGGCCTGCGGCGGTAAGGGATACGATCGCGCCTGCGGCTGCACCCGTCCCGGAGATGGAGATGCCGTTTCCGGTTACGGTCACCGTATTGCCGGCGGCATCGGTATAGGTGGTGGAATTGAGGCGCAGATCCTGGCTGAGGGCCAGCTTGATGGCACTGCTGTCCGCGTCGGCCGTTGTGGTAAGATTGTCGTCGGCGGAAGTGAGACTGATGGCACTGCCCAGGCTTTGCCGTACCGTAGTCCCGTCATCCGCAGTCAGGCCGAAGCCGCCTGTGGCCGTGCCGGTCAGGCTGTCACTGACAGCTTTCAGCTGATCTTCGGTGGCGGCCCGGCCGCTCATGATGGTATGGCCGTCCCAGGAAGTGTTGTCGAGACCGGTCAGGTAGTCGCCTGTGGAAGTACCTGCCGACTGGTTCCCCAGGACCGTATCCGTCCCCAGAGAAATGGAATTCAGTCCCGTGAGATCTTCAGCCAGCCGGACTTTCAGGATGCCTCCATCGACGCTGACGCCGATGTTGTTCTCGCTCAGGGTACCGCTGGCTCCGCCGCTGATCCGGAGCGGAGTATCAGCATTCAGGGTCTGGGCCAGGACGGTGGCGCTGTCCGTGGCGGCATAGTTGTCGCCGGCAACGGTGATCCCGTCTTCCAGCGTTGCCAGGGTATGGAGCGTCCGGGAGGCTTCGCTTTCGGGCTGGTTCCCGCTGCCTGCCCAGTACTGCAGACGGGGAGAAGCAGCATCGGTGGATGTGAGGAATTTGGGCCCCCCGTAGTTTTGGACCAGGGCTCCGTAGTTTCCGGCGGCATCGCCCATGCGCAGGGAACCGTCCGCACCCTGCAGGCTCAGATAAGCCCCGCTCCGGCCGGTGGCGGTAACGGATCCGTCGACTCCGGCAGCATCGTCCGTGGTCCGGGATCCCGCCGTCAGGCTTGTGGCGGTCAGGTTGTCATCCAGGAGGATGCGGATATTGCCGGAATCATCGATTGTCGTCGTGATGTTGTTGGAATTGTAGGTATGATTTTCCTGCTGTTTGCCGAAAATCCCGATGGTGTTGCCCAGCCGGGCTTTGTAGGAGAGGCTCGTGGCACCGTCCGCCATGGCACTGGCTGTAAAATTGAGCCCCTGATCCAGTTCGGCCTGGGAAGCGATCCCGGAAATGACAATGTTCGAAGGATCTCTGCCTGCTGCTTCGTCCGCGGCACTTGTCACATGCAGCGTAACGTTTCCGTCCGCATCCACGACGTAGGCTCCCGATTCGGTATCGGCGGCGACGAGGCGGTCATCGGCATTGTACAGATTGCTCATGTCCACGGTCACCGTGTTGTCGCCCGTGCCGTTCCGCGTCAGTGTCAGGGTCTTTCCGTCAGCGTCCATGCTGCCGCCTGTCACATAATAGTCATGGATCCCCGTGAGGGGAGCGGTCGTATCGTCGGTCCGCAGCAGGGTGCCGGTGCCGTTGCCACTGGCATCATAGGAAACCGATCCGGACGCGACATAGACTTCACTGGCATTCACTTCTCCCCGGATTTCCTGGGCGACGATGTGCAGCTGATCTTCGGTGGCAGCCCGGCCGGACATGTAACTGTTGTTCGTCCAGGCTGTGTTCTGGAGTCCCGTGATGCTGGCGATATTGGAGGCGGCGCTGCCGTTGGCTCCGCCGCCCGGCTGGCTGCCGATGAGGATGCCGCCGGAGTAGGTGCCGTCCGTCAGCGTACCGCCGGCGCGGACCGTGGTGAAATTGACGTCCGGCAGCGTGCTGATGGTGATCGTGCTGTCACTGCCGCTGACAGTCATGTTGCTGCCGGCAGCGATGTTCAGGGTATTGCTGGACGGCGTCACATCTTTCAGTTTTGTTCCGTTCACGTCCGCTTCCCAGCCTGTGCTGACCGTTTCAGATACGGCTGCCAGCTGGTCTTCGGTGGCCACCCGGCCGCTCACGTAGGTGGGGTCCGCGGTATCCCACTGCGTATTGGTGAGACCGGTTAGATAGGTCCCGGCTGCAGCGGCCTGTCCCTTATTGTCCGTCAGGGACCAGGATCCCGTACCTGTATAATTCCCCAAATAGAGATTCCCGATGCTGCCGATCCCGCTCATCCCGTCCAGGGAGAGCAGCGTCCCCAGGGAAAGGGTGCCGCTCCGGCCGCTCAGGACTGCGGCTGCGTCCCCCGTGCCGAGGGTCAGGGCATCTTCCAGGGATACCTGATACTCCACAGTGCCGTCCGTATTTTTTGTCGATGTGACTTTCGTATTTGTGCCGTCCCCCGATACCGTGACCATTTTGGCGGCGAGCGTCTTTACGTCACCGATATTGGCGGCATTCGTATCATTTTCGTACAGCGGCGCATCCTCCGTGCTGACGCCGCTGGAACCGCTGGCAAGCTGCGTCAGCTGCCGGCTGCCGGCGCTGATGCCGGCGGAAGTGACACTGGGGCCGCCCGTGATCGTGAGGCCGCTGCTGCTTACGGCTGTCTGCCCCGCGGTCAGGGTGCCGTTTGCGCCGTCCAGGGTAATGGCGCCGGCACCCGTGCCGACGGTCACCTTGTCCGCTGTCAGCTGCGTATCCATGGCAATGGTGATGTTTCCGGCGTCATCGATCTGCGTGGTCAGGTTGTCCGTGCTGTAGGTGTGGCCATCCTGGGCATCGTGAGCCTTGATCGACACGACATCGCCCAGGGCACGCTTCACTGTTTTATAGCCGGAAACATTGGCCGCATCAGTCGTGTTGGCGGAAAAACTCAGCCCTTTGGCGATATTATCCGCATTGGCGGCGATATCCGTCCGGTTTGCGGCCGCCACATCTGCCACGGCCTGCAGCTGGTCTTCCGTCGCGGCCCTCCCGCTGACGGCTGCTGTCGTCCCGACGGCCCAGGTCCTGTTGTCGAGGCCGGTCACATAGCTGCCGGTCTGTGAGGCGTTATTGCCGTCAGCCTGGAGCCCCATGAGAGCAGTCCCTGCCTTCACCGAACTGAGTCCGGCAATGTCTTTTGCCAGCTGGAGGGACAGACTGCTGCCACTGGCGGTCACGCCGATATTGTTCCCTTCAGCCAGATCCGCTGCTCCGCCGCTGACGGTCAACGTGCTGTTCAGGGTCACGGAACCCGTCGTCCCCCCGTCGCCGGCCAGATTGAGGCCGTCATCGAGGGTGGCAAGCGTATGGCTGCGGCTGCTGCCGTCCGCCTGATACTTGACCCGGTCCATGCTGCTGCCATCGAGAGCGGCGTTTTCCGCGGTACTCCTGCCCGTCGTGATCGTCGTGGCGATATAGGATGTGCTGGTTTCGTCCGCACCGGCGATCTTGATCGAACCGGCATAGCCCTGGGTGCTGGCATCGCTGGTCTTTCCTGCCGTGACACTGTCGAACCGGGGATTGCTGTCGAGAGCAATCTGGAGGCCGGTCTCCACAGTGCCGCTCGTGTCATTCTGGCTGACACCGATGACTTTGATGTTTTCTCCGCTGTAGGCCGTGTCTTCTTTTGTGCCCGTACCCTGGACCTGCAGGGTGCCGCCCTAGTCGATGTGGACCGTGGTGTCCGTATTGTTCCCCTGGAAGTCCATGCCCATGGCGTACGATGTCCCGTTAATGGCAAGCGCAGAAAGCAGGCCGCTTTCTGCAGTGGTGGCAGCGACCCTGGAACCGCCGGAGAACGTCTGGGAAACCGTCTCGCCAGCGGTCACGTTGGACAGCGTCAGGAATGTGTCGCTGCCGTCCGTGCCGCCGCCGCCGGTGATGGTGATGGCCCCGGTCACTGCCTCAGCGGCGTCCGTGCCGTTGCGCATGACCGAGATGGTCGCGGACGGCGCATCCGCCGTGCCGCCCGCTGCCATGTCGACGGATTTGACATCGTTGTGATAGAGGGCGATATCATTGTTCACCAGCGTGTTCAGATCGTTGTTGTAATCTGCCACGCGGTACGTGCTCATGGTTGCCGTCGCTTCCGTGACAGGTGCGGCCCAGTAGCTGTAATAGGCGCCATTTTGATAGACGGTCTTCAGAATCTCATTGTTGGCACCGTAGACAGTCCCCGTATAGACTGCGGAGCCGTCGTAATTCGTAAAGACGCCGACATGCCCGTCGATGACATACAGATTGTTCGTATCCACCGGTGTCCCGTTGTAAGTATAAAGGCTGCGGGTATCATCCCACGCCAGGGCGGAACCGGATGTGGCCGTCGTGACAAATCCCAGCGGCATCCGATTGCTGCCGCCGGAGGAATTGCGCACGTTCGCATACCCGTCCCGATAGGCATAGGCGTGGCCTTCCCAGGACGGATCATAGATGATATAGTCCCAGCCGCCCGCCGCAGCTGTACCGCCGCCCAGGCTTACGCCTTCGAACGCGCTGGCCGTGACCTGGTTCAGTGTTTCCCCGGCATTGGTGACGGTGGATGTCGAGGCGACCAGGGAGCTGACTCCCACGAGGATATCACTCGGCTGGGTGCCGCCGGCCGTAAAGGTGACGTCATACCGCCTGTCCGAAGCGGACAGGGCCGTGTACGTCCCGGGCTCTGACTCGGTCAGGGTGTAACCGTCCCTGACCCAGAAATAATTTCCGTTCAAAGCGACTTTGTTGTAGACTGCATTGTTTATGGTCTGTGAAGCAGGGGAACTGTTATATTCGCTCCTTGTCATGCCGAAGGCGACATACTGATTCCTTGCCGTACTGCCCGCTGCCGGTTCGGCAGCGGCCGCTGTCCGCATGATGCCGGAAAAGAGCAGGGAACCGGCACAAAAAGCCCCGACCGTCCACGCGTCGGCCTTTTTGCTCAGATGGACCGATTTTTCCTTTCCTGCGGTTCTGGCCAGTTCAGAGACAACTACGTAACAATGGCGTACCCGGCTCCAGATGACTCGATAGATTTTGTTCATACAGGCTCCTTTCCGTTCTGGTTTGATCCAGGGATACTGATAAAAGAATGATGATCGAAGCAGTTTGGATCATAGCCCCGCCTGATAAGATCCGCGGTCCCGTCCGTATGGATCGGCCGGGGACCCCGCTGTCAGAAAGACAGCGGGGTCAGGGATGATCTTGGGTAAAAAATATGTCAGATTCATGGGCAAGCGTCTGCATGAGTCTGGCACGTCTATGCGGAATATCATTCAATTGTAAATAAATGTAAATAAAAAAGGTTTATCTTATGAATTTAACTATATTTTACGAAAGAACATCGAATATATCAAGGATATGGAAGTTTTATTTATGATAGTATTTTTTAATGACCATCAGATTGTGAAGTATAATCCTATGCTGATAATAAAAGACCGGCACTGCCGGCGGCAGGGCATTCCTGCGGCAGAAGGCTGAAAAAAGGGATTGCTTTTCACAGCTTTTTTGCGTCACAGGATATGCCTGGACAGATAGTGACTTATTTTTCAGACAATCGAAAAAATCTATACTTTATTTATGGAAATTTTGCAATATTTGATGGATGGGAGCGTGATTCATTCATATTGATATGCTATAATAGCAGTATTTTATAAAGAATCCATTATTTTTCGACGTTTTCGATTATTTGTGACAACACCGCCGCGGGCCGCTGTGACAGGGTCCGCATCGTGTGACGCTGGAAGCGAGGCCCTCATGCTGACTTTCGAAAATCCTTCACGGGATCCCTTTTATAATCAGGCTTTTGAGGAATATGTGTTCAACACGTACCGGGATGAGGATATCTTCTTCGTCTGGCAGAACCGGCCCGCTGTCATCGTGGGCTGCAGCCAGAACATCTGCCGGGAAGTCAAGGTCCCGCTGCTGCAGCAGCTCGGGATCCCCGTCATCCGCCGGATGACGGGCGGAGGCACGGTCTATCACGATGCAGGAAATCTCAATTATACCCTGATCCGGACCCTGCCCCCGGATGGCCTGCTGGATTATGACAAATGCCTGGCTCCCGTCATCGGAGCCCTGAATGATATGGGGATTCCCGTAAGGAAGAACCGCACCTGTGACATTGCCATCGGGGAGGAGAAGATCTCGGGCAGCGCCCAGAAAATCCAGAAGGGGAGGATCCTGCACCACGGGACCCTGCTTTTCGATACGGATCTTTCCGTCCTGGATGAAGTGACCACGGCCTGGAAGAATCAGGCTTTCCAGTCCAGAGGGACGGAATCCGCCATCTGCCCGGTCACGAACATCCGGGCTCATCTTGTCCGGGACATGACTTTTGACCAGTTCCGGGAGCAGCTGACCGGCCGTGTCCTGCCGCCGGGCAGCCCCGCTGTGACCCTGAGCCCGGAGCAGCAGGCGGAGGTGTCCCGGCTCAGCGCAGCCAAATACCACAGCTGGGAATGGACGTGGGGGCGGACGCCTCCTTTCCAGTACCAACGGAAAGGGATCTTCCAGGGGCAGCCGATCGAAGTGGCCTATGCGGCCCGCCGCGGGATCCTTTCCGATGTGGCCATTGCTTCCCCGCTGTTTGACGGCGCACGGGCAGCAGCCGCTCTCGAAGGGAGCCGGCTTGACCCTGACAGCTTCCTCACCCTCTGCCAGTCCCTGGTGGGCGGGGCTGCCCGGGAACTGCTTGACTTTTTGCTGTAACCTGTTGGACGCCCGCGGATCTGCATGGCGGACTGTATTCCCGCAGCAGTGCGGAAAGAGGCCTCTTTGCGGAAACCGCGGGTTTGAAAAGAAAGGATGATTACTATGGAAAAGACAATCGTAATGCCGAAACTCCGTCCGGAAATGAAATCCGGGACCATTTGTGCCTGGCTCAAAGAAGAAGGCGACCCGGTCCGGGCCGGTGAACCTCTTTTCGAGGTGGAAACGGACAAGGTCGTGAATCAGGTCGAGGCGACGGAGAGCGGTATCCTGAAGAAACAGCTTTGTGAAGAAAGCGATACGGTGGATGCACTTTCTCCCGTGGCGATCCTGAAGACAAAGTAAGGCACTGCCATGCAGAGAAAGCCGGAATGGCTGAAAGTCCGTTTTAACCAGTCCGCAGTCAGAGAGGTCGCGGAACTGATGCAGGGACTGAATCTCAATACGGTATGCAAGGAGGCCAACTGTCCCAATCTGGGAGAATGCTATCTGAAGCATACGGCGACCTTCATGATCCTGGGAAATATCTGTACGCGCAACTGCCGGTTCTGCAACGTCGCAACGGGTCGGCCGCTGCCGCCGGATCCGAGGGAACCGGAGAATGTGGCCCGGGCTGCCCGTAAGCTGGGACTCCGTCATGTCGTCGTGACCTGTTCCACCCGTGACGATCTGCCCGACGGGGGTGCGGAACAGTTTGCCCGAACGGTGCGGGCTCTCCGTGAGACCTGTCCCGGCGTGACGGTGGAAACCCTGATTTCCGACATGAAGGGAGATCCCGGATCGCTGGATATCGTGCTGGCGGCTCATCCCGATGTGCTGAACCACAATGTGGAGACCGTGCAGGAACTTCAGAAGGCGGTGCGTCCCCAGGCCTCCTACGAACGGTCCCTGGGCGTACTGCGCTACTGCAAGGAGAAGGATCCGACGATCCTGACCAAGACGGGCTTTATGGTGGGCCTTGGCGAAACGGAGGAACAGATCGACCGTCTCATGGATGACATCCTTGCGACGGGCTGTGATATCCTCACGATCGGCCAGTACCTGCAGCCTTCGCCGCAGCATTATCCTCTGGCCCGTTATGTGACGCCCGATGAATTCGCCCATTACAAGGAACTGGCTCTCCGGAAAGGCTTCCGCCATGTGGCTTCAGCGCCCCTGGCGCGCAGTTCCTACAAAGCCTGGGAAGTGCTGGAGGACGTCCATGATCTATATTGAGACGGGGTCCGAAGATGTGTATTACAACTTTGGCCTCGAATATTATTTCACGCTGGAAAAGAAACTCCCTGACACGGTTTTTCTTTTCTGGCGGACCACACCGACCCTGATGGTCGGGAAGTATCAGAATGTGCTCGAAGAAATCAATCTGCCCTACGCGCGGCAGCACGGCATCCATCTCGTCCGGCGCATGAGCGGCGGCGGGACGATCTATACGGACCTGGGCGGCTGGCAGTATACCTTTATCCAGCATACGGCGGAGCGCCGGATCGAATTCCTGAAATACACGGCTCCCATCATCGGGGCGATCCGCTCTCTCGGCGGGGATGCATCCTTTGACGGGCGCAACGATCTGCTCATCAAGGGCCGCAAATTTTCCGGCACGGCCCAGTACCGGCTGGAGGATGCCGTCGTCCATCACGGTTCTCTGCTTTTTGCCACCGATATCGAGGCCATGACGGCAGCGACGACCGTGGATCCCTATAAGATCATCTCCAGGAGCATCAAATCCGTGCGGGACCGTGTGGCGAACCTGTCAGAATTTTTGCCCGGCCCGCTTACGAGCGGGCAGTTCAAGGCAGCGGTGGTGCAGCATGTGATGGACGGCAGCACGGCCGTGTATAAGCTGACGCCGGAGGATGACCGGCGGATCCGCGAGCTGGCAGAGGAGAAATTCCGCAGCTGGAAGGCTCTTTACGGAACAAATCCAAAATTCAACATCGAACGTACCGGACACTGCCGCGGCGGCAGGATCCAGTTCAAACTGGACGTGCAGCACGGCATCATCCGGAATGCTTCCGTCTATGGGGACTTTTTTGCGGCCCTGGACGCGGAGACTATTGCCGGTTCCCTCATCGGCTGCCGCTATGAACATGATGCCGTCCTTGCGGCACTGCGCAGCCACGGACTGGATCATGCCATCTACCGCATCTCGGCAGAGGACATGGCCGCTGTGATCGCGGTGCCGGAATAAGAAGCTGTGAAAGGACAAAAGGACTGGAAAGGGGAATGTGCCTCTTTCCAGTCCTTTTTGCTTATTTGCCTGCCGGGAACAGTTTTACTAATCCGAAGGTGAGCGCCGTGAAGATGGCCATGATCACAAAAACCAGGGGATAGGCGATGACGAAAAGCTGCAGGGCAGCGGAAACAGCATGCATGGTAACGACCTCCTTGGAAACTGACGGAAACAGGATCCGTGACAGGATATGCAGAAATGACGTGCCGACAGAGCCGGCAGCGGATCTTTTACAGCAGGACGGGAATCAGGGCCATGACCAGGCCGCCGGCAACGACGCTCGCCACCTGACCGGCCACGTTCACTCCGATAGCCTGCTGGATGATGAAATTCGTGGGATCTTCCTTCAGAGCCATCCGGGCGATGACCCGGCCGGAAATGGGGAAGGCGGAGATGCCGCAGGCTCCGATCATGGGGTTGATCTTTTTCTTGAGGAACAGGTTGACGAACTTGGCAAAAAGGACCCCGCCCACTGTATCGAAAATGAAGGCGACCGCACCCAGACACAGGATCTTCAGCACCTGAGGGGTCAGGATGTTTTCTGCGGTCATCGTGGCGCCCACGGTGATCCCCAGAAGCAGGGTGACCAGATTGGTCAGCTCGTTCTGGGCACAGCGGGAAAGAGTCTCGCAGCAGCCCGATTCCTTGAGCAGGTTCCCGAACATGAGGGCTCCGATGAGCGGGACCGAAATCGGGGCTGCGATGCCGGCCACGAGGGTGACCAGCAGCGGAAAGAGGAAAAGAGCTGTCCGGGAAATGGGCTTTTCTTCTTTATAAGGCATACGGATGCGCCGTTCTTCCCGCGTGGTCAGGAGTTTCACCACCGGAGGCTGCAGGATGGGCACCAGGGACATGTAGCAGAAAGCCGTTACAGTCAGCGGCGCCAGGAGTTCCCTGGCAAACTTCTGGGCCACGAAGATCGTGGTCGGGCCGTCGGCGGCCCCGATGATCCCGATGGAAGCCGCTTCGTTGAAGGGAAAACCGGCGAGGGCTGCGCAGAGCGTGGCCGCAAAGATCCCCAGATGGGCCGCCGCGGCAAAGAGCATCATGTAAGGAGCCCGCAGGAGCGGTGCAAAATCACACATGGCGCCGATGCCGATGAAGATCAGGACCGGGAACAGTTCATTGGCAATGCCGAGCTGGTAGAGCACGGCCAGAAAGCCCGGTTCCCCGCCGCCGGTGGGCAGGACGGCAAAATGGCCGGGAATATTGGCCAGGATGCAGCCCACGCCCATGGGAAAGAGCAGCACCGGTTCGTAGCCTTTGCGGACACCCAGATAAATCAGCAGGGCCCCGATGGCCAGCATGACCCAGACAGTCCAGTCACCCATGCCGATGACTCCGGAGAACAGTTCCTGAAAGATAGTGCTTGCGTTTGACATTTCATCACCCCGTAATAGATTGTGCCAGGCCATGTATAAAAAAAGACCCGACATTTTTCAATGCCAGGTCTTCGCCATCCTTCCTGCCCCTGTGCCATACGCAGAAAGGAAATATCCAGTTGACTGTGATTTTTGACGCCCTCATTATACTGCATCCGCCTGTTTTGCGCAAGCCAGTTCTTTAACCGGGGTATGTGGTATAATATAGAAACAGATTTCAGGGGTATGAGCATCTGTGGAGCAGCCTGCGGGGAAACAAATCCCGGGCGCAGCGGGAATGAGCCTGGAATATGCCTTTTGCTGCACAGGCGGCATTTCCCCACAGGACCGGAATGTCGGGCTGCTTTTTGGAGCATCGTACCGCTGGAGACAAGGGACCGGTCCGCCGGTCCTGCTACAATAGGAGAGTGACAGAAATGGATTTTAAGGAAGTCATGGAAAACGCAAGGAAATGCCTGGGCAAGTGCAAAGGATGTCCGGTCTGCAACGGGATCGCCTGCAAAAATATGATCCCGGGCCCGGGGGCCAAGGGAATCGGTGACACGGCAATCCGGAACTATGCCAAATGGCAGGAAATCCGTGTAGTCATGGATACTCTCTGTGAGAAGCGGCCGGCCGACACGTCCATCGAGCTTTTCGGACGTACCTTCAAGTATCCGATCTTTGCCGGTCCTGTGGGCGCTGTGGCCATGCACTACAGCGACAAATACAATGATGTGACGTACAATGCGGAACTGGTTCCCGGCTGCGCGGAAGCAGGGATCGCCGCATTCACGGGCGACGGCATGGATCCCATGGTGATGCAGGGCGCCACGGATGCCATCAAGGCCTGCAATGGCGTGGGCGTGCCGACGGTAAAACCCTGGAATACCCAGATGATTGCGGAAAAGATGGAACTCGTGAAGCAATCCGGCGCTTTTGCCGTAGCCATGGATGTGGATGCGGCCGGACTGCCTTTCCTGAAGAATTTCGTGCCGCCCGCGGGCAGCAAGTCCGTGGCTGAAATGAAGGAAATCATTGCCCTGGCCGGTAAACCCTTCATCATCAAGGGCATCATGAGCGTCAAGGGAGCCCTGAAAGCTGTGGAAGCCGGTGCTTCTGCAATCGTCGTCTCCAACCATGGCGGCCGTGTCCTCGACCAGAGCCCGGCTACGGCGGAAGTGCTGCCTGAAATTGCCGCGGCCGTCAAGGGCAAGGTCAAGATCTTTGTGGACGGCGGGATCCGCACGGGTGTGGATGTCTTCAAGGCACTGGCTCTCGGCGCCGATGCAGTCCTCATTGCCAGACCGTTCGTCAATGCTGTCTATGGCGGAGGCAAGGAAGGCGCTGCGTGCCTTGCGGCCAAACTGGGGGCTGAGCTGGCTGATGCCATGGAAATGTGCGGCGCAGCTTCCCTGAAGGATATCCAGCCCGATATGGTACGGAGGTAAGCTTTTGCTGGAAAAGCATCGATTCACGCCGAACCAGGTCGTGGCGCTGACCTTTGCCGGTCTGATCCTGGCAGGGACTCTGCTGCTCATGCTGCCGGCGGCCAGCCGGGACGGGAAGGGGCTGTCCTTTGTGGATGCGCTCTTTACGGCCACGTCCGCTTCCTGTGTCACAGGACTTGTCGTGGTGGATACGGGGACCTTTTTTTCCACTTTCGGGCAGCTCGTGCTCATCCTCCTGATCCAGACGGGCGGCCTGGGACTGATGCTTTTTGCGACTCTTTTTTCAGTCGTCCGGGGACGCAGGATCAATCTCCAGGACCGGATGAATATCCAGGCGTCACTGAACCAGGACGACCTCAACGGCGTCGTCCGGATGAGCCTCAAAGTGGCCCGCTACACGGCAGCGGTGGAACTCTTTTTCGGGACACTGCTGTGCTTCCGCTTTGTGCCGCAGTTCGGGATCCGGGGCATCTATTACGCCTACTGGCACGCCATTTCGGCCTTCTGCAATGCCGGGTTCGATCTTTTCGGCCATTTCCGGAGCCTGACGGGGTATGCCGGTGACCTGTGGGTGAACCTTGTCATCAGCGCCCTCGTCATCCTGGGCGGCATCGGTTTTCCGGTCATGAGCGATGTCCTGGAAAAGCGGCACTTTTCAAAGCTGCATCTCCATACGAAGATTGTCCTGGTGACGACGGTTTTCCTGCTTGTGTCAGGGACCTGTCTCATCGAGTTCCTGGAAGCGGGCAATGCGAAGACCCTGGCGGCGCTGCCTTTGCCGCAGCAGTGGCTTGCAAGCTTCTTCCAGTCCATGTCCACGCGCACGGCGGGTTTCAACACGCTCGATCTGAACCAGCTCCGGTCTTCGACGATGCTGGTCATGATCGTCCTGATGGTCATCGGGGCATCGCCGGCCTCCACGGGCGGCGGCATCAAGACGACGACCTTTGCCCTGCTCCTCCTGACGGCCCGGCAGGTCGTGCAGCAGCGGGAGGAATGTGTGATCTTTGGACGGCGTATCGATAATGATACGCTCTTCCGGGCTTTTGCCATTGCGACGCTTTCGATGGTATGGATCTTCGTTGCTGTCATCGGCATCACTTATCTGGAAGATACGAATTTCCTTTATACGCTCTTTGAAGTGGCTTCGGCCTATGCGACGGTAGGGATGTCGGCGGGACTGTCGCCGCAGCTTTCTGCGGGGAGCAAGCTCATCATGGCCGTGACCATGTACGCCGGCCGCGTGGGCATCATGACTTTTGCCATGTCGCTGACGGCCCGGCGGAAACAGTCCGCCATCCGGTATCCCAGTGAAAAGATCATTGTAGGCTGAAGGGGAAGGATCTCATGGAAAAAACGAAACAGTTTGTCGTCTGGGGCCTGGGCCGTTTCGGCAGTTCCGTGGCGGTAACCCTTGCGGATATGGGCCACGAGGTCCTGGGCATCGATAACAATGAAGAGGTCGTCCAGAATATGGCCGACAGGCTGACCCATGTCGTCGTCAGTGAAACGGTGGATGAAAATGTGGTGAAGAGCCTGGGCCTCCGCAATTTCGACGCGGCGGTCATCGCCATCGGCGAACTCGAACCCAGTCTGCTGTGCTGCATGCTCCTGAAGGAAGCTGGTTTGCACAAGATCGTGGCCAAGGCATCCTCCGCCATCCACGGCAAGATGCTGAAAAAACTCGGAGCGACGTCCGTGATCTATCCGGAACGGGATATGGGGCGGCGTGTGGGCCACAGCCTGGGATATACCAATATCCTGGATTTCGTGGAGCTGTCCGATGATATCGTCCTGGTGGAAATCGACGCGCCGCAGGATGCTGTCGGCAGGAACCTGATCGAGCTCGATGTCCGCCGGAAGTACGGAGTGAACGTCGTGGCGGTGAAACATCCGGACAAACGGACTGAAATCAGTATGGATCCCCGCAAACCGCTGCAGGAAAAAGATGTCCTTGTCCTCATCGGGAGCCAGGAATCCATCAGCCGCCTGAGGAATGAATTATGATCCAGAACATCATTTCCCTGAAAAATGAAATCGTCAAAAAAGCAGCTTCCCTGAAACAGAAGAAATACCGTCAGCGGGAGCAGCTTTTCCTGGTGGAAGGTGTGCGGGCTGTCGAGGAAGTCCGCCATTCGGACTGGGAGACCGCGGCCTATTTCTATACACGGCTGCCCGAAGCCTGGCAGGCAGAAGCCGCTTCGTCCGGGACGCCCTATTATGCCGTGACGGACGCTGTGATGGCAAAAATCGCGGCGACCGAAGAGCCTCAGTCCGTGGCAGCCCTGGTCCGGCTCCGCCGGCCGCTCCTTTCGTCTTTCCGGCCCGGACGGGGTCTTGTCCTCGTGCTCGATCAGATCCATGATCCGGGCAATGCCGGGACCATGCTCCGGACAGCCTGCGCAGCCGGGGCGGAAGGTGTGGTCTTCCTGCAGGATTCCGTCGATCTGTATAATCCGAAGGTCGTGCGTGCGGCCATGGGCAATCTGTTCCATCTGCCCGTTTTTACGGATGTCGCCCCGGCCGATCTGATCAGCTGGGCCCGTGACCGGGGATGGAAACTTGTCGTGACGGATCTGCGCGGAGCTGTCAGCCTGCCGGCTTTCACGTGGCCGGAACGGACCGTCCTTGTCATGGGAAGCGAAGCCGAAGGCGTTTCAGATACGCTGCTTGCTGCGGCGGATACGCGTGTCCGGATCCCGATGTACGGTCCTGCGGAGAGCCTCAATGTCGGCGTTGCCGCGGGCATCCTGCTGTATGACTGCGCGAGCAGGGGGCGGCAGGGATAAGCATCATCCGTTTTGACAGATTGCAGAATTGTATTCTTTTCAGGAATAATTTGACGCCCCTCCCTGAGCAGTGTATAATGTACGGGTAAAAATGATAACAGCCATGACGGAGACAGTAGGTCCTGCGGCCGGTACAGCGATTCGGGAAGAGTGGGAGCCCGGACAGGAGGCGGCAGGAAGGAACATCACTCCCGAGCTGACCGCCGAAACAGCAGTAGGCCGGTCCGTCCGTTGCGCGTTAGGCAGATCAAGAGTGGCAGGAAATGTCCTGTCATGAGGGTGGTACCACGGGTTATGAGTCCCGTCCCTTTGCGGGGACGGGACTTATTTTTTTGGAGGTGTATTTGCCGTGAAGAAAGAAAATGAAGGGTACAGGAGCACGCTGAACCTTCCTCAGACAGAATTCCCCATGCGTGCCGGCTTACCGGCGCGGGAACCGGGATTCCTGGAATTCTGGCAGAAGAATGATATCTATAAAAAAAGACTGGAAGCCCATGCGGGCCATAAGAAATTCATCCTGCATGACGGACCTCCGTATGCCAACGGGAAGATCCATCTGGGCCATGCTCTGAACAAGATCCTGAAGGATATCATCCTGAAATATAAATTCGCCCGGGGCTACGATACCCCCTATGTACCGGGCTGGGATACGCACGGTATGCCGATCGAGCATGCCTGCCTGAAGGCGACCGGCGTGGACCGCCACAAACTGTCTCCGCTGGAACTGCGCAAGATGTGCAAGGAATACGCGCTCAAGTGGATCGATATCCAGCGGGAAGGGTTCAAACGCCTCGGCGTGCTGGGTGCCTGGGACAACCCGTACATCACGATGCGCCCGGCCTTCGAAGCGGAACAGATCCGTGTCTTTGGCGAAATGGCGCATAAAGGCTATATCTACAAGGGCAAGAAGACCGTATACTGGTGCCCGCACTGCGAAACGGCTCTGGCCGAGGCTGAAATCGAGTACGCCGATCAGAAGACGCCGACCATTTACGTCAAGATGCCGCTTGTCAAGGATAACGGCCTGACGCCGGAGGCTGCCAAAGGAAAGAAAGCCTTCATGCTGGTGTGGACGACGACGCCCTGGACCATCCCGGCAAACGTCGCTGTCTGCCTGAACCCGGACTTTGAATATGCCTGGGTGGAATATCAGGGAGAAGTCCTGATCATGGCCAAAGACCTGGTGGACAAGGTCGCCGCAGACTGCGGCATTGCCTTTGGACCGGTCCTGGGTGTGACTAAAGGACGCGATTTCGAATACGCTGAATGCGAGCATCCGTTCCCGGAATACAACCACAGGAAATCCCTCGTCGTCCTGGGCGACTACGTCGATCTGGAAACAGGTACCGGAGCGGTCCATACGGCTCCGGGCCACGGCGATGTCGACTATCTGACCGGACTTAAGTACCATCTGGACATCCTCTGCCCGGTCGATGAAAAAGGCTGTTACACTGAGGAAGCCGGTGAACTGTTCAAGGGCAAATTCGTCTTTGACAGCAACGGGCTGGTCATCAAGCATCTGGCTGAAAACGGCGCTCTCCTGGGCAAGAAGACAATCCATCACCAGTACGCCCACTGCTGGCGCTGCAAGAATCCGATCATTTACCGTGCTTCCGAGCAGTGGTTCTGCTCCGTGGACGGGTTCCGCAAGCAGGCTCTGGATGCCATTGCCAATGATGTCAAATGGATCCCGAGCTGGGGCGAAGCCCGGATCCACAACATGGTCAGGGACCGTCATGACTGGTGTATTTCCCGGCAGCGTGTCTGGGGCGTGCCAATCCCCATCTTCTACTGCGAGGACTGCGGCGAGCCGCTGATCACGCCGGAAACGGTGGATCATATCGCAAATATCTTTGCGAAGGAAGGCAGTGACGCCTGGTGGGCCCATCCGGCGGAGGAACTGATGCCGGCGGGCACGAAGTGTGCAAAGTGCGGAGGGACCCATTTCCGCAAGGAAACGGATATCATGGATGTCTGGTTCGACTCCGGTTCTTCTCACCGGGCCGTGCTGAACTACTGGCCTGAACTTCGCTGGCCCGCGGATATGTACCTCGAAGGCAGCGACCAGCACAGAGGCTGGTTCCAGTCTTCCCTCCTGACGTCCATTGCGACGACGGGCAAGGCTCCGTACCGCTCCGTCCTGACCCATGGCTATACCCTCGACGGGGAAGGCCGCAAGATGAGCAAGTCCGTCGGCAATACGGTTGCCCCGCAGGACATCATCAAGGATTATGGTGCCGATATCGTCCGCCTGTGGGTCGCTTCCGCCGATTACAAGGGCGATGTCCGTGTCTCCAAAGAAATCATCAAACACGTGGCAGAAGTGTACCGGAAGATCCGCAATACCATCCGGTACATCCTGGGCAATACCTCGGATTTCGATTATGAAACCATGAAGGTGCCTTTTGACCGGATGGAAGAACTGGATCAATGGGCCCTGATGCATCTGGAACTCCTCAAGAAGGACGTCGAAAAAGCGTACGAAGAATACGACTTCCATCTGGTGTACCATGATATCCATGAATTCTGCACAGTGGAAATGAGCTCTTTCTACCTGGACATCATCAAGGACCGTCTGTACACGAGCAAACCGGATGATCCCAGACGCCGCAGCGCCCAGACCGCGATGTATGAGATCCTGAAGGAACTCATCGTCCTCCTGACGCCGATCCTGAGCTTTACGATGGAAGAAGTATACCAGTTCATGCAGAAGCCGGCAGACGCGCCGGAAAGCGTGATGCTGCTGGAATGGCCGGCAATGCATGAGGAATACCTGGATAAGGAGAAACTGGCGAAATGGGATGCCTTCATCTCCCTGCGCGGTGAAATCACGAAAGTGCTGGAAATGAGACGCCGTGAAAAGAAGATCGGCAATTCTCTTGATGCAAGAGTCGATATCTACGCCGAAGGCGAAGCACTGGCTCTCTTGAAATCCATGGAGAAGGAACTGGCGACACTCCTGATCGTGTCCCAGGCCGTCCTGCACGAAGGCCTGACGGAGGAAGGCGAGGCCACGGAACGCAAAGACCTGAAAGTGGCCGTCACACCGGCCGAAGGGCACAAATGCGAACGCTGCTGGACCTATGATGTCACCGTCGGCCAGGATCCGGCTCATCCGACCCTGTGCCGCCGCTGCATTGAAGTCCTGACGAAATAAGACAAAAATAAGAAGTGTGGAAGATACCCGTATCAAATATGCGGGTATCCGTCCATCTGCCTCAGCCGCTGCTGACAGGCACCCCGGAATGCAGGAATGCTGCAGATCCGGGGTGTTTTTTTCAGCACAGCGTTCTTGCGCGGGAGCTTTGTTTTCCGGAGTTCCCGGCTCTGTAAGCCGCTTTCCGCCTGCTTTTTGCCGGCGCCGGGAGCGGCCTTTCCACCGGCGGCAGCGTGGCTTTGCAGAACCGGATCCCGACACCCGTGACAGGTACCGGGAAGATTTTCCAAAAAGATTTGACAGCCAGGTACAAAGCGAGTATTATATACGTAACGGAGGTATAGTAAGATGCTGCATGAAATGACAAAACGGAACAAAGAGAGCAGTGAGTATAAAGACCTCATCAAGAGGCTGAACCGGATTGAGGGCCAGGTCCGCGGCATCAAACGGATGCTCGAGGAAGACCGGTACTGTGTCGATATCCTGACGCAGGTCAGTGCCATCACATGCGGCCTGAATGCCTTCAATAAAAAACTCCTGGCCGACCACATCAAGAGCTGTGTCGTGGATGATATCCGCAAAGGCAATGATCAGGTCGTGGACGAATTGTGTGAGACTCTCCAGAAATTGATGAAATGACAGAAAAGAGGAAATCAGAATGGAAAAAACACTGAAAGTCAAAGGAATGATGTGCGTACACTGCCAGCAGCATGTACATGACGCGCTGGCGGCTCTGGCCGGTGTGTCCGCTGTAGATGTGGATCTGGCTGCCGGGACGGCAAAAGTGACGGCGGATCATGATATCCCCGAAGCCGAATTTGCCAAGGCAGTCACCGATGCCGGGTATGAACTCGTAAAATAAATGATCCTGTCCGTAAGGAAAGGGCAGCTGCCGGATTTTCCAGCGGCTGCTTTTTTCTTTATGGCAGTGCTGCAGCTCTTTTGAAAAAAGAGTCCCTGCGCCCAGCCATTGTAAAATGTGTGGCGTTTTCCGTAATTTTTTCCCCGTGACTTGCGTGTCATTTTTTGAAATGCTATAATTCAGAAAGCGTTTCTGTGAAGCATAGAAGCAGATTTTAGAAAAGAGGATGATTCCGGTGAAAAAACAAATCATTGCTGCCGCCATGGCACTGTCCGTTTCCCTGGGTGTTTCCGGAGCGGTTGTACCGGCCACAGCTTTTGCCGCTGATACGATTGGATATGTGGATCTCAATACGGTGTTTTCCCATCACCCTGATTTTGCCAGTGCCAGAGCTGCTCTGAACCTGGAACAGCAGAAAGCACAGCAGGAGTTCCGTGAAAAGGCTCCCAACCTGGATGACAATGGCAAGCGCGCCCTCGACAACACCCTGACGGAGCGGATCGCTCAGAGAGAACAGGAACTCTTCAACCCGATCCGGGAAAAAATCCTGAAGGCCGTCAACACGGTCGCCAAGGAACGCGGGATCACCACGGTCCTGACAGCCAGTGCCGTAATCAACGGCGGTACGGACCTGACCAAGGATGTGCTGAAGGCTGTCGGCGGAAAATAAGCGAACCTGCGGAGAAAGAACAGGCTGCTCTGATATGTACCTGAGATCTGGTACGCATATCATACGGGCAGCCTGTTTTCTGCTTTTGCCGGCTGCTGCCGGTCTCCTGGAAAAGAGGGTTGACAGGCCGATACTGTAATTGATAAAATTACAGTATCGGTCAAGCATTTTTCATTGTCAAAGGAGATTATGATGGATATACAAAAAGTAACGCAGCAGAATTTTGATGAAATCGTGCTCGGCAGCAGCAAACCGGTCATTGTCGGTTTTTCGGCACCCTGGTGCGGTTACTGCCGCCGTCTGAAACCGGCCATGGGACAGCTGGCCGCGGAACTGGCGGACCGCGTGTCGCTTATGTCCGTGAACATCGATGAGGAACCGGAACTGGCCGCGCGTTTTGGCGTGGAAACGATTCCCAGCCTGATGCTCTGCAGGGATGGGAAGACGAGCGAACTGCTCGTGAACCCGCCTTCAAAAGCGGCTGTCAAGACCTGGCTGGAAGGAAAGGGAATATGAAAGACCGCATCTATGATATCCTGGTGATCGGAGGCGGCCCTGCCGGTTATACGGCAGCGCTGTATGGGGTCCGCAGCGGCTTTTCTGTAGCCGTGCTGGAAAAACTTTCGCCGGGCGGCCAGATGGCTGCGACGGGCGAAATCGAAAATTATCCGGGGTTCCCCGATCCGGTGGACGGTTTTGAGCTGGGAGAACGGATGCAGGCTGGAGCGGAGCGCTTTGGTGCAGAAACGGTCTATGCGGATGTCCAGGGCTTTGACTTTACGGCTGAGCCGAAGAAGGTGCTGACTTCAGAAGGAGAATTCCTGGGCCGCGCCATCATCCTCTGCATGGGCGCTTCCGCACGTCAGCTCGGACTGCCCCGCGAAACGGAACTGACCGGCCGGGGAGTAGCCTACTGTGCTCACTGCGACGGACAGTTTTACAAGGATAAGTGCGCCGTCGTCAATGGCGGAGGGAATTCTGCCGCAGGAGATGCCCTCTATCTGGCCCGCATCTGTCGGGAAGTCCATCTGGTCCACCGCCGTGATACCCTGCGTGCCGCACCTCTGTATCTGCGCCGCCTTAAGGAAGCCGGCGTCAGGATCCACTGGAATACGGCCATTGCTGCCATTGAAGGAGAAAAGAAGGTATCGGGAGTCCGGCTCCGCAATGTCCTGACCGGAGCGACGGAGGAACTTCCCTGTGATGCTCTTTTCATCTCCATAGGGCGCAAACCGGAGACAGAACTTGTTGCCGGCAAAGTTGCCCTCGACGGAGCCGGCTATATCGTGGCCGGAGAAGATACCAAAACTTCTGTGCCCGGGGTCTTTGCCGCCGGCGACATCCGGACCAAGGCCCTGCGGCAGATCATCACAGCTGCCGCTGACGGTGCCTGCGCGGCCCATGCAGCCGAGCTCTGGCTGGCGGACAGGGCCGGCGCTTGAATTTATAGAACGAGGAAGGTCCTTGCATCGTGAAAAGTGATTTTATTGTGGCGGTCCATGCCATGGTCTATCTGACTCATATGGGGTGTCTTGTTTCCAGTGATGAACTGGCAAAGAACATCTGCACCAATCCGGCCCGCGTCCGGAAAATCATGGGACAGCTGAAGCAGCATGGCCTGATCAGTACGAAGGAAGGCCATGTCGGAGGCTACTGTACGGCACCGGGCGTGGAAAAGACGACGCTGCTCCAGATTGCAGACTGTCTGGATATTTCTTTCGTGGATACGAAGTGGCGGAGCGGGACCGAAGATAATGACTGCTTTATCAGCAGCGGGATGGGCAGCTTCTTCAATCAGCTGTATGAAGAAATGGACCGGGCCTGCCGGGAACAATTGAAAAAGATCACACTGGAAGATATCACTCTCAAGATCGTGCGGTCCCGGATGGAACAGTCCGGCCACTGTCATGGCGAAACCTGCTGTGACTGCCCGGCCTGGGAGCGGTTCAGTGCCAGATACGGGCGCTGAAAGAGCTCTGCACGGCGCGTGATCCCCTGCTGCGGCGGACAGGCATCGTCCTGTCCGGACCGCGGCAGGGGATCACTGTTTTGTACGGTATCTATGGTATAATGAGTGGAGAAAATTTTCCGAGGTGATTACATTGAAAAAAACAGTAGCAATCCTGGCAGTCCTGATCAGTTTCCTGGGATTTTCCGCACCGAAGGTTTCGGCCGACCAGCCGCTTGATACGGTGAGCCTGACGGGGTATGCCAGCCGCACGGTGGCGCCCGACATGGCCACGGTCGCCTTTTCTTACGAGACACAGGGAAAGAGCATCGAGGCTGTCCGTCAGGACGGTGCAGTCCTTTCGAACAAAGTCCTGGCCAAGATCCTCTCTCTGGGCATCGCCCGGACGGATCTTGCCACGACGCGGTATACGGTGGCACCGACCTATACGTATGGAAAGAACGGGAAGCAGATGCTGACGGGGTATGAACTTTATGCGACCTGGACCGTCAAAGTCAATGATCTGAACCAGCTTGGGAATGTTGTCGATGAACTGCTCGGACTCGGTGTCAACCGCATCGATTCTGTTTCCTATGGCGTGAAATCCGCCGATGTCTACCGCCGTCAGCTGATGGCCGAGGCCGTCAGCAATGCCCGTCTGAATGCGGCCGCGATTGCCGAGGCCGGGGGGCGCGGACTTGGCGTGCTGCGGCAGGCCAGTATCTCCCAGGCCAATTTTACGATGGATGCGGCACCGCAGATGCTGATGCGGGCCAAGAACATGGAAGCCGTGGGAGCAGCCAGTACGGAACTGGTACCCAAAGCGTATACCATCAGCGTGACCGTGAACACCGTATTTGCCATGACCCTGGAGTGACCGGTTATGGAGACACAGCTTGCAAGGCCTGCTTTCCTGCAGTCGGACGGACCGGTCCTGCTGCAGGGCGCCATGGATATGGAAATCCGTCCCTATGTGGAGGCCCTTCAGGATCCGGTCAAAACGGTCCTGGGTGACTTTGTCTTCTGGCAGGGACGCCTGGGACGGCAGCGCGCCGTCCTTTCACGGACCGGCATCGGGACAGCTGCAGCGGCTGCTGCTACAGCTCTCGGCTGCCAGGTCTTCCGGCCGGCCGCGATCCTGAACCAGGGATCAGCCGGGGGATACGGCCTTAAGGCCCGGGTCGGGGATCTGGTGATCGGGACTTCCGTGTACAACGGGAACGCGGTCTTTACGGATAAGGAAGGAGTCCGCTATCTCGATCTGGGACGTCTGGAACACGAAACGGCAGCCGCAGCTGTTTTCCCTGCAAAGCCGCCGCTCCTCGAACCGGATGCTGCCATGACCCGCTGGCTCTTCGCGGGGCTTTCCGCATATGCAGGGCGGGTCTCTCAGGGAGTCATCGCTTCGTCCGATCAGTGGAATGACGATCCGGATCTGATTGCCCGGCGGGAGGCACTGACGGGAGCGCTCTGCGAGGAAATGGAGGCTGCCGCTGTGGTGATGACGGCAGCGCGTTTTGGTGTGCCCTGCGGACTCGTCCGGGTGCTGTCCAACAATAACAGGACCGGACAGCCTTTTGATCCCGCGGTCTGCGGGAAGCTGGCCGCAGCTGTCTGCCGCCTCTTTGCCTGAGACAGGGATACGCAGGGGGAGCCTTTTGTTTTTCTTTCTTTACGAAAACAGTATAAAAACACACGGGGCTGCCGCAATCATGCGGCAGCCCCGTGTGCTGTGCCGGAACGGTTCAGGCACCGAATTTTTTGCCCGTCAGTTTTTCAAAGGCTTCTTTATATTTTTCAATCGTCTTGTCGATGATGTCCTGAGGCAGCAGATAGTCACTGTCCGGATTGGCCAGCAGCCAGTTGCGGACGAACTGCTTGTCGTAGGAAGGCTGGTCGTGACCGACTTCGTAGCCTTCCAGCGGCCAGAAACGGGAGCTGTCCGGTGTCAGCATCTCATCGCCCAGGATCACCTTGCCATTTTCATCCAGACCAAATTCGAATTTCGTGTCAGCGATGATGATCCCTCTCGTATAGGCATAATCCGCACACTTCTTATAGAGAGCGATCGTGGCATCCTTGATGGCTTTGGTGTATTCCGCACCGTGGCCGGGGAAGATCTTTTCCAGGAAATCCACACACTGATCCACGGAAATGTTTTCATCGTGGTCGCCCAGTTCCGCTTTGGTGCTCGGCGTAAAAAGCGGTTCGGGCAGCTTCTGGCACTGCTTCAGGCCGGCCGGCATGGCCATGCCGTTGACGGTGCCGTTTTTCTTGTAGGATTCCCAGCCGCTGCCGGTGATATACCCGCGGACGATGCACTCCACAGGAATCATGTTGAGCTTGCGGCATTTCATGCTTTTGCCCACAAATTCCGGAGAACGGAAGAATTCGGGCATATCGGCGGGGTCGACAGAGATCATATGGTTGGGGATCACGTCCTTCGTGAAGTCGAACCAGAACTTGGACAGCTGCGTCAGGACAGCTCCCTTGTCAGTGATGGTGTTCTTGAGAATATGATCGAAGGCAGAAATCCTGTCGGACGCAACCATGATCAGGCTGTCACCGATATCATAAACTTCCCGGACCTTTCCCGATTTAAAAGGCTTGTATTCCTGCATAGTACATCCTCCTTAGATGCTTTTTTTGTCTTTCTATCATATCACAAGACCATTTCCTTGTCGAATAAAACAGCAGCGGCAGATTGGAATGTTAGGCCTCTCCGGGATCCGGCCCGGCCTGTGAAAAGAGGTTAGAGTTTCGTAATGATGTCTGTTATAATGATAGCAGCCCCGGTGCTGAATATTTGACGTTATTTCAAACAATGTTCACGTTCCATTGAACGGGCACGGGGGATATCGTATAATGAAAAAGAAGTCTACTGCAGGAAGGATGGGTATTATGCGTATCGTCATGACAATTGTCGGGCTTGATAAAGTGGGTATCATTGCCAGAGCCAGCGCACTGCTTTCAGAAAATCAGGTCAACATCCTGAACATCAATCAGAACATCACGGATGAATTCTTTAACATGGTGCTGATCGGGGATATGGCAAAAGCCACCATCAGTCTGGAAGACCTGAAGGCAAAGGCCACGAAGCTCGGCGAGGAACTGGGCCTGGAAATCCGGGTGCAGAGTGAACAGATCTTCACGGCCATGCACCGGATCTAGGAGGCTGCCCTATGCTGTACAATATAAACGATATATTAGAAACGACCCGTATGATCACGGAGAACAATCTGGACGTACGGACGATCACCATGGGGATCAGCCTGCGCGACTGCTCGGATCCTGATATCACCGTCTGTGCCCGCAAGATCTATGACAAGATCACCCGCAAGGCGGAACATCTCGTCAAGGTCGGGGAGGACCTGGAAGCGGAACTGGGTGTGCCCATCATCCATAAACGGATTTCCGTGACGCCGATCGCCCTTGTCGGAGAATCCTGCCGGGCTGACAGCTATGTGCCTCTTGCCAAGGCGCTGGATGATGCGGCCAAGGCTGTGGGCGTCAACTTCATCGGCGGCTTCAGTGCCCTTGTGGAAAAAGGCTATACCAATGGGGACCGGATCCTCATCGACTCCATCCCGGAAGCACTGGCCACGACGGATCTTGTCTGTTCGTCCGTTGCCATCGGTTCCACCAAGGCCGGCATCAATATGGATGCCGTACGGGAAATGGGCGAGATCGTCAAAAAAACAGCGGCCCTGACAGCGGATCGCGATGCCATCGGCTGTGCCAAGCTTGTCGTCTTCTGCAACCCTGTCCAGGACAATCCTTTCATGGCCGGCGCCTTCCATGGCGTCACTGAACCGGAAAGCGTCATCAACGTCGGTGTCTCCGGTCCCGGCGTGGTCAAATACGCCCTTGAAGCGGTGCGGGGAGAAGATATCGGCAAAGTGGCCGAAACCATCAAGAAGACAGCCTTCAAGATCACCCGTGTCGGACAGCTTGTGGCTCAGGAAGCAGCCAAACGGCTCAATACGGAATTCGGGATCATCGATCTGTCCCTGGCACCGACGCCGGCAATCGGCGACAGCGTGGCCCATATCCTCGAGGAAATCGGCCTGGAGTCCTGCGGCGGCCCCGGCACGACGGCAGCGCTGGCCATGCTGAACGACGCTGTCAAAAAAGGCGGCCTCATGGCTTCGAGCTATGTCGGCGGTCTGAGCGGGGCATTCATCCCTGTCAGCGAGGACGCCGGCATGATCGCGGCGGTGGAAAAAGGCAGCCTCTGCCTGGAGAAACTGGAAGCGATGACCTGCGTCTGCTCCGTCGGTCTGGATATGATCGCCATCCCTGGGGATACGACAGCAGCGACTATTTCGGCCATCATTGCGGATGAAGCGGCAGTGGGGATGATCAACAACAAGACGACGGCAGTCCGCCTGATCCCGGTCCCCGGCAAGGGCGTGGGCGACAAAGTCGAATTCGGCGGGCTCCTTGGCTATGCCCCCATTATGTCCGTCAGCAAGTTCAGACCCGATGTCTTCATCAACAGGGGCGGCCGGATCCCGGCTCCCGTAAGGAGCCTGACCAACTGATGCGGAAAAAGGAGAGGAACCAGAAAATCATCGCTGCCCTGGAAGAAGTGTATCAGGGAACGGGTACGGCCCTGCATTACCGCAGCCCCTTCGAACTTCTGGTGGCGGTCATCCTTTCAGCGCAGTGTACGGATGAGCGGGTCAATAAAGTAACGGACCGCCTCTTTCCCCGCTATGATACGCCGGAAAAGCTGGGAACCCTGTCCCAGCCGGAACTGGAGGAGCTGATCCATGACTGCGGGCTCTTCCGTTCCAAGGCGAAGAACATTTTGGGAATGTGCCGGAGCCTCATAGATGACTATCATTCAGAGATCCCGCAGACCCTGAAGGAACTCATGAGCCTTCCCGGAGTGGGACGGAAGACGGCGGATGTCATGCTGAGCGTTGCTTTCGGCAAACCCGCCATCGCTGTGGACACCCATGTGTTCCGCGTGTCCCATCGGCTGGGGCTTTCCGATGGCAAAGATCCTCTTGCCGTGGAAAAAGATCTGCAGAAGCTGATCCCCAAAGCCAAGTGGGGAGAAGCCCATCACTGGCTCATCTGGCATGGCCGCAAAGTCTGCAGGGCACCGCGGCCCCGCTGCGGCGAATGCCCTGTGGCAGACCTTTGTCCTTCCCGGGCCGTGGAGGACTGATCTGTGTGCATGGAGAGTGTGTCCCATGGAGAACGTATATGATTTAGTCAACGAATTTTATAGGAATGATGAAGGCTGGGATTACGTTCTTGCTCACAGTGATGTCGAGGCTTTTCTGCGCAGGCTGGCCTGGCAGGGCGTCAGGGACCGGGAGCTGAAAAAACACTGGACCCACATCATGATGCTCTGTATTTACATGGAAAATGCGGATATCCTCCTGGATGAGATCGTGGCGGATACCCTTGTGGATGCAGTGTCCTGGTGTGCCCGCTATGTGGTGGATTTCACGATTTCCTACAGGTCGGTCAAGGCCTTCCTGGATACGATCGGGCAGTTCTTTGTCTTCATGAAAGAAGAAGGCCGGCTGGAAAGCAGTGTCGCGCCTTATCTGGCGGAACAGATGCTGCTCAATGATGACGGCACCGTCGCTATAGTGGATAGTGACGGTTCTTTTCTGCCCGGTGAGAAGGACCGGGAGGAAAAGACCGCACCGCCGCCGATGGGACGGATTTTCCTGAATGCCGACAAGGCACTGGAAGGTCTTATGGAGGAAATCCATAAATTTTTCCAGAACAGCCGGTTCAACCTGGATCTTGACCGTGCGGTCAGCTTCTACAACGATGCCACCGGCCGGATCGATCCGGACGGCCCGGGCGCGGATGAATACTGGCGCGGTTTCTGGGATTATTTCCTTTTTGACTATCATATGCGTATCGAGGACGATACGCCTCTGGAGTGTTTCCGTACTTCCACGGTGACTGCCTATCCCAATCTCCTGCAGGAGATGTGCGGTGCCCATATGAGTCTCTTCACCATTGAGAACGAAGTGGATGTGGACCGCTATTACTGTCAGGATTTCATGGATTACAATTCCTATCTCCTCGTTTTCAGCCTGGCGCCGGACGAGGATCCGAAAAAGCTGGTCTTCATGGAAAACCTTTTTGACAACCGGAGCCTGGGCATGAATTTCCTGCAGCGCTATGAGCTGCAGCCCATGGCCCGGCGGCGCCTGAAAGAAGTCCTGGAGGCCTGTCTGGAATGGTACCGTGTGCAGGAGCCGGATGCGGTCTGGCGGGATTTCATGACGCGCCATCCTCTGGTCAGCCGCAAAGTCATCCGGAAAATCGAGGCCAATCCGGCGGCCGTCGTGTTTCCTTATGAACTGACCGGCCGCGACCGTCTCTACCGGCCGCCGGTCCTGGAGGAAACGCTCTCTCCCGTGGAGAAGCTCCTCCAGGGGATGCTGTCCGTTACGCGCTTCAGTACGTTCGATTTTACCCTGATGCGCCGGATGTGGGCGGACTTCAAACGTGCCGGCGGCAGCGAGCAGCACTATGGTCCCGCATTCTGGGCTTCCGCCGTCATTGAGAATTTCCTCGAGATCAATGAAAAAAGGGCTGCCCGTTTCCAGCCTTTCTTCCTGGAAGCCATGGGACTGAACCATTGCAACCTGACGAGTGCCTACATGGACATCCGGAATTGTCTGGGAATCCGTCCGTCGGATCCCCGTTATCTTAATGAAAGGGGCTTTCTGATGCTCTTTTCCCGTTATGTATAAGGAAGGCAGGAACCAGAAATGATATGCAGTCGGTGTGGACTGGAGTATCCCGACGATATGACGGAATGCCCGGGCTGCCACGCTCCCAATGAAAATATAGAAGCACAGGTGCTGACCGATTCGGAACGGGATTCCTTTACAGGTGTCACCATTGATGCCGGAGACGGTGATCCTGACCGTTTTACGATACAGGATGATGAGCCCGGGAAAACGGGGAAGGCCGGAAAGACAGCAGGATTCCTGAAGACAATCCTGACGCGTCACGGATGGCTGCTGCGGCTTTGCATCATCCTCAGCCTCGCTGTCATTGCGGCGGGAGCGTTTTTCTTCCTGCTTCCGGCTTTTGCCTTCGTGGCCATCGCGGCGCTTGTCGTCTATGGATTGAACCGCCTCTTCGGCAGGTAGCCGGCAGTGGCTGTACAAAAAATTGCTTTAAATTAATGCGTGAATAGTGTATAATCGATATGTAACCATTGATATAGGTAAAAACTGATGGGGAGACCCGTCAGTCCGGGATCTTCGCTCTCGCGAGGCTGAAGAATCCCAGATCGATGCACTGGCATCGAAATATAAAAATGGAAAGGTGATAGTGTTATGCGAGAAGTGGTAATTGTTAGTGCTGTAAGAACTGCCATTGGTAAGTTCGGTGGTACGCTGGCTCCTTTTTCTGCTCCGGAACTGGGCGCTGTCGTTATCAAGGAAGCTCTGAACAGAGCTAACGTGAAGCCGGAAATGGTGGATGAACTCATTTTTGGTAACGTGCTGCAAGCCGGCCTGGGTCAGAACCCTGCCAGACAGGCTGCCATCAAGGCAGGTCTGCCTGTGGAAGTTCCTTCCTTTACGGTCAACAAGGTCTGCGGTTCCGGCCTGAAGAGTGTGGAACTGGCTGCACAGTCCATTATCGCCGGCGACAACGAAATCGTTGTGGCAGGTGGTATGGAAAGCATGACCAACGCTCCGTTCGCTACGACTGCCAAAGCTCGTTGGGGCCTGCGCATGGGCGATACCAAACTGGTCGACATCATGATCAAGGATGGCCTGTGGGATGCTTTCAACAACTACCATATGGGCATCACTTCTGAAAACGTTGCTGAAAGATTCAACGTTACCAGAGAAGAACAGGATGAAGTATCCGTCCGTTCTCAGGAAAGAGCCGTTGCCGCGATCAAATCCGGCGCTTTCAAAGACGAAATCGTTCCTGTAACGTATAAAGACAGAAAGAAAGGGGAAATCGTCTTCGATACGGATGAATTCCCGAGAGAAGGCACCAACATGGCTGCCCTGGCCAAACTGAAACCGGCCTTCAAGAAGGACGGCGGCACTGTAACCGCCGGCAACGCTTCCGGTCTGAACGACGGCGCTGCTGCCCTCGTGATTATGAGCGCTGACAAAGCCAAGGAACTCGGCCTGAAACCGATGGCCAAGATCCTGTCCTACGCTTCTGCCGGTGTGGATCCTGCCATCATGGGCATCGGCCCTGTCCCTGCAAGCCGCAAGGCACTGGGCAAGGTCAACCTGAAGGTGGAAGATATGGACCTCATCGAAGCCAACGAAGCTTTTGCAGCCCAGTTCGTCGAAGTCGGCCGTGAACTGAACTTCGATCCTGAAAAAGTCAACGTCAATGGCGGCGCCATCGCACTGGGTCACCCGATCGGTGCTTCCGGTGCCCGTATCCTGGTAACCCTGCTGTATGCTCTGAAACACAGAAACAAGAAACTCGGTCTTGCTACGCTGTGCATCGGCGGCGGTATGGGTACTGCCACTGTTATTGAAATGCTCTAAGCAAATCACGGTACAACAGGCAGTCCGGAACATATTGCTCCGGATTGCCGGTTGTTCTGTTTTTTAAACACATTGAATGTCCGGTTTAGATGTGAATGTAAAAGAAAGAGGGTATTGAAGTGGATTTTAGACTGACTGAAGACCAGGAAATGATTAAACAACAGGCTCATGATTTTGCTGACAGATTCCTTGCCAAGACTGTGGCAGAACGCGACAAGAACCATGTGTTCGACCGTGCCCTGATGGACGAAATGGCCGCCAACGGCTTTTTCGGCATCTGCTTCCCTGAAGAATACGATGGCCTGGGCCTCGATGTCCTGAGCTATATCCTGGCAGTGGAAGAACTGTCCAAGGTCGATGACGGCGCCGGCATTACTCTGTCCGCCTGCGTGTCCCTGTGCGCAACCCCGATCTTTATGTTCGGTACGGAAGAACAGAAGAAGAAATATCTGGCTCCGATCTGCCGCGGCGAAAAGCTTGGCGCTTTCGGCCTGACCGAACCGGGTGCCGGTACGGATGCTGCCGGCCAGCAGACCACTGCTGTCCTGAAGGGTGACAAGTACATCCTGAACGGCTCCAAGATCTTCATCACCAACGGCAAGGAAGCTGATACGTATGTAATCTTTGCCATGACCGACAAGAGCAAGGGTGTCCATGGCATTTCCGCCTTCATCGTGGAAAAAGGCTTCCCCGGCTTCAAGTTCGGCAAGATCGAAGACAAGATGGGCGGTCATACCTCCATTACGGCTGAACTCGTATTCGAAGACTGCGAAGTTCCTAAGGAAAACCTGCTCGGCGAAGAAGGCCAGGGCTTCATCATCGCCATGGAAACCCTCGACGGCGGCCGTATCGGCGTAGCCGCTCAGGCTCTGGGCATTGCAGAAGGCGCTCTGGATGCCGCTGTGAAGTATTCCAAGGAACGTGAACAGTTCGGCCGTCCTATCAGCAAGTTCCAGGCTATCAGCTTCAAACTGGCTGACATGAAGATGAAGATCGATGCTGCCCGTTACCTCGTTTACCATGCAGCCTTCCTGAAGGATCAGCACGGCGATTACAGTGCTCCTGCCGCAGAAGCCAAGTGCTTCGCTTCTGACGTTGCCATGGCTGTGACCACGGATGCTGTCCAGGTATTCGGCGGCTATGGCTACACGGTGGATTACCCTGTGGAACGCTTCATGCGCAACGCCAAGATCACCCAGATCTACGAAGGCACCAACGAAGTTCAGCGTCTGGTCATTTCCCGCAGCCTGCTTGCTGACAAAAAGAAATAATTCCTGCATCTGATTAAGACTTATACCAGTTTCTGAAGAGAATTGAATAAGTAAAGGAGATAATTCACTATGGCAATCAAGAAAGTAATGGTTCTTGGTACCGGCCAAATGGGCAGCGGTATCGCTCAAGTTTTTGCCAGCCACGGAATTGATGCTTATTTACGTTCCAGAAAAGAAGCTTCTGTGGAAAAGGCTCTCGCCAGAATCGAAAAGGGCCTGAACCGCAATGTGGAAAAGGGCCGTATCACGGAAGAACAAAAAGCTGATACGCTGGCTCATCTGCATGGTGTAGTTGAACTGACTGAAGAAACCTGCAAGGTTGATCTTATTGTTGAATCTGTTGCAGAAGATCTTCCTGTCAAGGAAGATATCCTGAGCACCGTAGGGAAACTGGCTCCTGCTGACACGATCATCGCCAGCAACACCTCTTCCGTTTCCATTACGCTGCTGGGAAATTATTCCGGCAGACCGGAAAAATTCATCGGCATGCACTTCTTCAACCCGGCTCCTGTGATGAAGCTGGTCGAAGTGACCAAGGGCCTGGCTACTTCTGACGAGACCTTCACGGTCATCAGAGACCTCGCTTCTGAAGTCGGCAAGACTCCGGTTGCTGTCCACGATTCCGCCGGATTCGTCGGCAACAGGATCATGATCCCGATGATCAACGAAGCAATCTTTACCCTGATGGAAGGCGTAGCCAGCAAGGAAGATATCGATGCAGTCGCCAAACTCGGATTCAACCATCCGATGGGACCTCTGGCTCTGTCCGACCTGATCGGCAACGATACGGTACTGGCTATCATGGAAGTCCTCTATGATCAGTTCGGTGATCAGAAGTACCGTCCGTGCCCGCTGCTCCGCAAGATGGTCGAAGCCGGCTATCTGGGCCGCAAGTCCGGCAAGGGCTTCTACGAATACAATAAGAAATAATAGGTGGTGTGTGGAATGTTCGAGTATAAAAATCTGCTCGTAACCACGTCCGACGATGGGATCACCACTGTGACCATCAATCGTCCCAAGGCTCTGAATGCCCTGGACAGCCAGACTCTGGATGAGATGAAGGACTGCTTCACCCGTCTGAAGGCAGATGCTGCCACCAGGGCGGTCATCATCACCGGGGCAGGCTCCAAGGCCTTTGTGGCCGGTGCTGACCTCGCTGAAATGAGCAAACTCAGTGCTGCGGAGGGCATGGCGTTTTCCACGCTGGGCCATGAGGTATTCGACATGATCGAAAGCCTGCCGGTCCCCGTCGTGGCTGCTGTGAATGGCTTCGCTCTGGGCGGAGGATGTGAACTCGCACTGTCCTGTGATTTCCGTTATGCTTCTGAAACGGCCAAGTTCGGCCAGCCGGAAGTCAATTACGGGATCATCCCCGGTTTTGGCGGGACTCAGAGACTGGCCCGTCTTGTGGGCTCCGGTGTTGCGAAGGAAGCAATCTATACGGGTGCTTTCTTTGATGCACAGGAAGCGTACCGCATCGGTCTGGTCAATAAAGTCACCAAACCGGAAGAACTGATCCCTGCCTGTGAAGAAGTCCTCAGGAAGATCCTGAAGAAAGGGCCTTTTGCGATTTCCCAGGCAAAGGATGCCATCAACAATGGCCTGAATATGGACCTCGAGTCCGGTCTTCGTTATGAAGCCCAGGCCTTCGGTGCATGCTTTGCTACAAAGGATCAAAAGGAAGGCATGGCTGCTTTCCTGGAGAAACGGAAACCGACCTTTACCGGCAAGTAACCCGAATCCATATGTGAACAGACCGTGGGGGAATGAGAAATCGTTCCTCTGCGGTCTGTTTGCTTTTCCATCCTGCTGCAAAAACGGGTGGTGCATGCCCGTCCTGATGTTGCAGCAGGATCGATTGCACGGATTTTTCACAGGGACTGTGCTATACTGAAAAAGTCCAATACTTATGAAGGAGGCATGATCATGCAACAACCTTACAGCAGAACAGAGTCCGTCTGGCAGCGGATGGATGAGGCAGAACGTGCTGCCGTCATGGCTTATGGTGAGAGATATAAAGCGTTTCTGGACGCCGCCCGTACGGAAAGACTGGCGGCCCGGATCATCCTGGACAAGGCGGAAGAGGCCGGCTTCCGTCCTCTTTACGATATGGAAAGCCTGAAACCGGGCGACAAGGTTTACTGGAATCAGAAGGGCAAGTCCGTCATCCTGGCAGTCATCGGTCAGGAGCCGGTCCACGCGGGACTCAAGATCGTGGGTTCCCATATCGACGCACCCCGGCTGGATCTCAAGGGGAACCCCGTCCACGAACAGGATGGGCTCGTCTATTTCCGCACCCATTATTACGGCGGCATCAAAAAATACCAGTGGCCCTGTATCCCGCTGGCACTGTGCGGAGTCATCTATACGAAAGAAGGCAGGAAACTGACTGTCAGTATTGGCATGGATGAGAAGGATCCGGTCTTTTATATCACGGATCTCCTGATCCATCTGGCCCAGGACCAGATGAAGAAGACCCTTGCGGATGGCGTTACGGGTGAACAGCTCCAGGCTGTCATCGGTTCTTTGTCCGATAAGGACGAAAAAGTCAAGGATGCAGTCTTGAAGCTCCTGAAGGACCGCTACGGCATCGAGGAAGAAGACTTCACTTCGGCCGAACTGGAACTGGTCCCGGCCATGAAGAGCCGTGACGTCGGTTTCGACCGTTCCCTGATCGCGGCCTATGGCCAGGACGACCGGGTCTGTTCCTATGCCAATCTGGAAGCGATCCTCCATGCCGCACCGGGAGAAAAGACGCAGGTCGCACTTTTCACGGACAAAGAAGAAATCGGTTCCTACGGCAATACGGGAATGCAGTCCTCTTATTTTGCCAAATTTGTCATGAAACTCCTGGCTCTGCAGCAGGAGACATCACTCATCGGATTTTACGAGACCATGGAAAACAGCGAGATGCTCTCTGCCGATGTCAACAGCTGCCTGGATCCCATGTTCCCCGAAGTCATGGAAAAGGACAACTGTTCCCTCTGCGGCTACGGCGTTGCCCTGACCAAGTACACCGGCGCCCGCGGCAAGGGCGGCAGCAATGATGCCAACAGTGAATTCATCCAGAAAATCCGGGCGCTCTTTGATGCCAAAGGTGTGGGCTGGCAGATCGGCGAGCTCGGCAAGATCGACCAGGGCGGCGGCGGGACCATTGCGTTCATGCTGGCTGACTGGGGCTGCGAAGTCGTGGACTGCGGAACGGCCATGCTGAGCATGCATTCTCCTTATGATCTGCTCCATAAAGCCGATGCGTATGAAACCTGCCATGCGTACAAAGTATTTTTTGAAAGCCGGTAACGTTTGAGGAGATTCTCCCTGCTTCCCGCAGGGACCGGAATCCATTTTTATCTGCTGCTTTGGATAAGGACATGCCGGGCATGGAGCTGTGCCCGATGCCGGAACAAACGGAACCCATACCAAAAGGGCGTGAAGAAATGAAGTTTCATTTTCTTCACGCCCTTCGTTTCGGCGGTATCTGGGTGCTGTTTTTGGGCTTATTCTTTCCGGTTTTCCGGTTTGACATTGAGGGTCGTCTGGTTCGTAAAGATGACAAAACCGGGTTTGGCGCCGTTGGGCTTTTTGACATAGCGGCGTTCCGTGTAGTCCACGGGCACCCGGTCCGCATGCTGCCCCTTGCTGTACGCGGCCGCCACCTGGGCAGCTGTGAGGATATCTTCCTGTCTGGGGGCGGGCAGGGTGGTCTTCAGGATGACATGGGACCCCGGGATATTCTTGGCGTGGAACCAGAGGTCATGGCCGCGCCCGAGCTTGAATGTCACATAATCGTTCTGACGGTTGTTCCGGCCCACGTACAGGACGGTTTCCTTGTCCAGCCTGATTTTCAGCGGCTCGGAACGGCCTTGGGAAGGCAGTTTCTTCCGAGGTGCCGGAAGCAGTTTCGCAGCGACGAGTTCCTGGCGGATCTCATCGATCTCACCGCGGGTCATGGCCGTGTCCAGGGAGGCATCCAGTGATTCCAGGTAAGCCAGAAGGTCCCGGGTCTCTTCCTGCTGCTGTTTGATTTCTCCGATGGCGCGTTTGTATTTATTGTATTTCCGGTAATATGCCTGGGCGTTCTCGAGCGGTGTCAGCTGCGGTGCCAGCGGAATGACGAGGGGCGTATTGTCATACAGATTGTTCAGGGTACATGTGGTGTCGCCTTTTTTCAGCTGGTAATGGTAGGCCATCAGCGTGTCCGCCATGACTTTCTGCGTGTCGGCATTTTCTGCGCGGGCAAGGTCCTGAGCGAGGGCCTTGAGCTTCCTGGCCGTTTTGGTGAGATGGGTCTGGACCAGTTTCTGCAGGGTGTCCTTTTCCGGGATCTGGACGGGGATGAGGGAAGCACTGTATGCCAGGGCGGAAAGAAGCGACGGGAAGGGTACGGTCCGCATATCCGGGTGGATGGTCGGCTTGTAGGGTACCAGATTCTTCATCCGGTTCCGCTTGTCGATCTGTGCATAGACTGTCCTTTCCCCGCCGGTCAGACGCTGTTTTGTCTCTTCCTGAAGGGAGCGGATGGCTGCTTCCAGGTCTGCAGCGGCAGAGATGTCCATCAGCCGGGGCGCACCGTCACAGCCGCTGCGTGCCGTGATTTCCAGTGCGGTCTGTTTGCCGATCCCCTGGGTTGCCCTGATCAGGGCGTCCGTGAGCGTTTCCGCATCTGAAGCGGTACAGGCCGTACGGATGGCGTGGGGATCCGCTGCGAGGATGTCCAGACCTTCCTGGGCCGGAGGGTATTCATAGGGCTGGTTCGGCAGGATCTGACGGACACGGCTCTGGGCCTTGCCGATATGACGCAGGGCGTCGAGGATGATGCCTTCTTCGTTTACAAAGATGATGTTGCTGTTGCGCCCTGTCATTTCCAGGATGAGCTTTTTGGTGACGATTTTCCGCTGCGCCCCGATCAGATCGATATCGATGCTGATGACGCGGTCCAGTTCCTTCTGACGGATTTCCGTGATGCGTCCTTCCTCGAGATGCTTGCGCAGGAGCATGCAGAACGGGGGCGGCACATTCGGACGTTCCGGAAGTCTTTCCGGGAGCGTGATGAGGGGCGTGTCCCCGCCCATGTCGACAAGCAGGTTGACGGTGTGGGAGATCTGGTTTACCTGCAGCAGCAGGGAATTTTTTCCGGGCATGAATATCTTGTAGATGCGGCCGCCGTCCAGGGCTTCGGAGAGCTCATGGACCAGGACGCGCAGTGTGATTCCTTCCAGGTTCATAGCATTGCCTTTCTTGTCCTTCCCCCTTTCGGGCGTCTGCGGGGCAGGCCTTCTGCAATTGCGCAGGGGGAAAGAATCATATATAATAAATAAGATAAATACATGACAGTACAGGATTGTCTGCTTTCCAGTATAATGGAAGAAAACGGTTCGGTCAAACTGCAGGGAGGGAAATCGATGAAAAAAACGGCTCTTATCCTAACCGTACTCCTGTGTCTTGCGCAGTCAGCCTACGCTATGCTCCCCTTGACGGAAAACAATATTGATGCTGCCCAGCAGTACGGCGTGGAGCGGAAGGGCGCAACCACTCTGGAGCTTTTGGCTCCATGGACGATTTATGACCGCAAACTCACCAATAAATACGGCCTGGGCGAAAAGGCTGTTGTCTATACCCCGTATCTGATGGCTGCTCTGGACGCACAGACGGCCGCCAAAAACGGGACCCCGGCAGATCTTGCCCGGGGGATGAGTGTTGCCAAAGACTATCAGGGTGTCCTGGCCCTTGCCGTGACGGTAAGTTCTCCGGCCAAACTGGAACCCAAGAATATGAATATCCGGATGTATCAGGGGACGAATGTCATCGATCCCTATTATACAAATCTCAATTCCGCCAAACAGCGTTCCATGGAGGTCAGTTCCGACCAGGGACTGCAGACGGTGGGGGTCTGGGATCAGCAGTTCTTTGTCTATTTCGATCTGACGAAGCTCGACGCACAGCGGGCCATGGTCTTTGCTGTGACGGATCAATATGGCGGCACCAGGGAATTTGTCATCAATCTTACAAAAGTAAACTGAAAGGAAGCGTTTCACCGTGGTTAAAAGTATGACCGGGTACGGTCGCGGCGAGTATCAGGACGAGTCGTTTTCGTTTGTTTTCGAACTCAAGACAGTGAATCACCGCTATGCGGAAGTGGCCATCCGTCTGCCGCGGTTCCTGAATCCGCTGGAGAGCCGGCTGCGTCAGGCCGTCCTTTCCCGTATCGCCCGGGGACATGTGGACGTGTTCATTACTGCGTCCTATACGGCCACGGAGGGACGGAGCATAAAGATTGACAAAGGCCTGGTAAAAGCTTATCATGAAAGCTTGAAAGCGACGGCGGACCTGCTTGGTCTCGGCGCTTCAGCCATGGCCGAAGAGAAGGAACTCTATTTCATCGCCGGCCAGCCCGATGTGCTGACACAGGAAGATGCCTGCATCGACCCGGAGGCCCTGTGGCTGCATATGGAACCGGCCGTCAGGGAAGCACTGGACCACTGCGATGCCATGCGCGCGGCCGAAGGTGCCAATATCTCCCGCGATGTGAGCAGCCGCGTCGATCTCATCGAGCAGAAGCTTGCCGTCATCGAGCAAGAGGCGCCCCGGACAGTTGCTGAATATGAACAGCGTCTTGCGACGCGGATCCAGGAACTGCTGGAGCGGCACGGAGGCGGGGAAGTCGATGAGAACCGGCTGATCCAGGAAGTCGCCATCTACTCCGACCGGGTCAGCATTACGGAAGAAACCGTCCGCCTGCACAGCCATATCAAGCAGTTCCGCAAACTGCTCGAGGCAGACTGTCCCGTCGGGAGGCGGATGGATTTCCTGGTACAGGAGTTCAACCGGGAAGCCAATACGATCGCTTCCAAAGCCAATGATTCCCTGATTACGCAGACGATTGTCGATATGAAGAGTGAAATCGAAAAGATCCGGGAACAGATCCAAAACATCCAGTAACACGGGAGAACAGAGGAGTGCACGGAATGGATATCAAATTGATCAATATCGGTTTTGGGAATATTGTTTCTGCTCAGCGCGTGATTACCATCATTGGACCTGAATCAGCACCCATCAAACGGATCATCCAGGATGGCCGGGATAAAGGGGTCGTCATCGATGCCACCTACGGCCGCCGGACGCGTGCGGTCCTGATCATGGACAGCGGTCATATCGTCCTTTCGGCTCTGCAGCCGGAAACCATTGCCAACCGCTTCAACCAGGACGATGATGAGGACGAAGAATCAGAGGAGGAGAAAGAAACGGAAAATGAATAAGCCACAGGGAATCTTATTGGTGTTGTCAGGACCGTCCGGTGCCGGCAAGGGGACCATCTGCAGCCGGCTGCTGGAAAAGCGTACGGATATGGCTTATTCCGTATCCTGCACGACCCGTGCGCCCCGCAAAGGGGAAGTGGACGGCAAGAACTATTTCTTCAAGACCCGCGATGAGTTCGAGGATATGATCCGCAACGGCGGACTGCTGGAACATGCTTCCGTCTATGGCAATTATTACGGTACGCCGCGCCAGTACGTACTGGACAAGCTGGATGCAGGTGTGGACGTAATCCTGGAAATCGATCCTCAGGGGGCACTGCAGGTCAAGAAGAGCTATCCGGAAGGCGTGTTCGTATTCATTGTGCCGCCGTCCCTCGATGAGCTGTCCAAGCGGATCTACAAGCGCGGTACTGATGCTGTCGACGTGATCAAACGGCGTTTGAGCGCGGCGACTTCCGAGCTGGCTTATGCTTCCAAATATGATTATATCGTTGTCAATGACGAGGTGGAAAAAGCCACCGATAAAGTCAGTAAGATCATCGATGTGGAACACCTCAAGGTGGGCCGCACGTACTATATCGTAGATGAAATCTGTCACGGCACGGCTGCCGATGCAGAGTAACTGGTAAAGAGAAGGAGCGTTGCATTATGTCCATGGTAGATCCGAGCATTGATGAATTGTATGATAAGGTGGGGACCAAATACGGTCTTGTCATCATGGCGGCCAAACGGGCCCGTCAGCTGGTGGACAAGGCACCGGCACTTGTGGAATCCAAGTCCAACAAGCCCGTTTCCATCGCTCTGGAAGAAATCGACGCCGGGCTCGTAACGGCAGTACCCAAGAAAAAATAAGAGGAGCGCATTGTGCTTAAGGACAAGAAAATTGTCATTGGCGTGGCTGGCGGAATCGCGGCCTATAAGGTCGTTACCCTCGTCAGCCGCCTTGTCCAGGCCGGGGCTGAGGTGCGTGTGGTCATGACGGAGGCGGCAACGAAGCTGGTTTCGCCGCTCCTTTTCAAAGAGATCAGCGGCAGACCCGTAGCCTGTGACATGTGGGCCGGAAATGATGAATTCAATGTGGAGCATGTGGCGCTGGGACGCTGGGCTGATCTGATGGTCGTGGCTCCGGCCACGGCCAATATCATCGGCAAGATGGCCAATGGCATTGCGGATGATCTGCTTTCGACGACCCTGATGGCCTGTGACAAGCCCAAGATCGTCTGCCCGGCCATGAATTCAAACATGCTGGCCAATCCGGCCGTGGTGCGCAACCTGGAGACCCTGAGACAGGATGGCATTGTGATCATGCCTTCTGCCAGCGGCCATCTGGCCTGTGGAGTGGACGGCTCGGGAAGACTGCCCGAACCGGAAGAGATCAAGAGCTTCATCGACTATTTCCTGGCACAGCGGGAGGGCGACCTGAGAGGGATCCGCATCCTCGTGACGGCAGGCGGTACGCGGGAGCCGATTGATCCGGTCCGTTTCATCGGCAACCGGTCCAGCGGCAAGATGGGATATGCCATTGCACGGGATGCCGTGCGCCGCGGGGCTGATGTCATCCTCGTATCGGGACCGACCGCTCTCAGGCATCCGGATCATGTCAGGTTCATCCAGGTCGAATCGACGGAAGAAATGATGGACGCATGCCTCAAAGTCTATCCCGACGTGGATGCTGTCGTCAAAGCCGCAGCGGTGGCAGATTACAGGCCCCATGAACGGGCGGCGCAGAAAATCAAGAAAAACGATGAAAATCTGATCCTGGCACTGGATAAGACGCAGGATATCCTGAAACGTCTGGGCCAGGAAAAACGGCAGCAGTTCCTTGTGGGGTTTGCGGCAGAAACGCAGAACCTGATGCGGAATGCCGCTGAAAAAGTCCGTAAGAAAAACCTCGATATGATCGTGGCGAACGACGTGACCCAGGCCGGTGCCGGATTCAGCACCGATACGAACATCGTCAAATTCCTTTTCCCGGATGGTACGGTGCGCGAACTGGGTATCATGCCAAAGGAAGAGGTCGGAAATCTGATCCTGGATATCGTACGGGATCATGTGGGAAAGAACCGGAAATGACAGCGCTCTGCGGCAGGGAGGACTGCTCCTGCAGTGAGTGCCGAAGCCCCGTGGCGCAGAGATGTCATACCCGCCAATGAAGAACAGGCTGTGAAAGAATGGGGAACCATTTTTTCACAGCCTGTTTCTTATTCTGCAAAAGGCGTATCCGGAAAGGGAGTATCCGGCCGCTTTACCTTCTTTCCCAGAGCGGAGTCGCCTCGGTCCACGACCATCTGGAAGCCGTGGGGCTCCAGTCCCATGTCGAGGCTCTGGAGGGTCCGCAGCAGCGAAACGCGGGGCAGATGGGGCAGATCCCCCATGTCCCGGGGCGGCTGGATCGGCACGCGCAGGACATTGGCACCTGCCAGGACCGCCATCAGCTGCCCCTGCGGGTGGACGTGCTTCAGCCGGTAGGGAGCCGCGATATTGGCTTTCGGGAACATGATCCGCAGGATGGCGATGAGCCGCAGATACGTTTCCAGTCCGCAGGGCAGGTGGCGCCGGAACGATGTGCCTTCCTGCGGCACAAAGGGCGAAAGGCTGATGGACTGCGGGGACAGTTCCTGCATGAGAGTCAGGTCGCGGACCAGATAATCCGGCATTTCGTAGGGGGCGCCCACGAGGAAGCCCGTGTCCGTTTCGTACCCGATTTCCTTGATATCATTAAAGCAGTTGATTTTTGTGGACAGCGAATAAGAAGGCGGGTGGAGCCGGGAGAAATGCAGCGGATCTGCCGTTTCAAAGCGCAGCAGGTAGCGGTCCGCTCCGGATTTGAAAAGGCGCGTATAGGAGGCCTTGCTCCGTTCGCCAAGCGCCAGCGTCAGGGCACAGTCCGGGAACTCCTCCTTCAGATTGGCCAGCAGGTTGCACATGATCATATCCGTGTAGTAGGGATCCTCGCCTGCTTCCAGGATGAACGTACGCAGCCCCATGTGATAGCCTTCGGCACAGGCTGCCCGGATCTGTTCCCAGTTCATGCGGTAGCGCTTCATGTCCTTGTTCTCGGCCCGGAGTTCACAGTAAAAACAGTTCCGTGAACAATGGTTGGTAAAAGTCAGCACACCCTGCAGATAGACCTTGCGCTCGAGCAGGTATGTGACCGCTTCCTGAGCGGCCGTGAAAAGACTGTCCCGGAGTGTCGGATCGTTTGTCTTGATAAGCTCCAGGAACTGATCTTCCGTCAGTGTGGAATTTTGCTTTAATTGTTCAACGATGTCCATGCTGCTGCCCTCGCCCTTCAACTCATTCATCCTGCAGATGTCCCTTATCTCCGCCGGGGATCTTCCCGGCTTTCCGGAACAGGCTGCAACATTGATATTATACCCTATTTTCCTCCGCTTGTCAGGGCGGGGAGCCTGAAAAGAGAACGAGGGATCCGGAACAGGCAGCGGCTGAGTGGGGAGGCTGTGGAGCTGAGGTGCTTAGCTGGGTGAGGGTTTGGAGCTTTCCCGACACTTGGCCAGGAATCTGGATTTTACCGAAAAGAGAGACTTCCGGTTCACAGGAACCGAAAATCTCTCTTTCTTTTTAAAGGAGCTGTGATTTCACTGCCCCTTTGGCTTTTGCTACTGGCTTCTTTTGCTCTTTCCTGTCCGGTAGTCGATGGTGATGCCGGGCTGGTTATTGTAGACGTACACATTGAACTGGATGCCGGCACCTTTGTCTTCGACGCTGCAGGCTTCCATCTGGACGCCCCGGGCGACGAGCTCATTTCCCTTGAAGATCGGTGTCACCCGGTAGAGCACGTGATGATGGGTTTCCTTGACATAGTCGGCGACCATGTTCTCGAAGGGCAGCATGCCCGTGACGTTGAGGTAACGCGTGCCCGTGATCAGATTGCGGGGATTGGCGTTTTCTGCCGTCAGCTGGTAACCGATGAGGTGGCACCGGTTGTACAGATACTTGCCGTCGATGCCGTCATACTTGACTGTCTGCCAGCCCGTGGGTTTGACGCTGCCGATGGGGCCGCGTTTTTCCGTGGGCATGGTGGACAGGCTGACATTGGCATAGGCCGGGCCGCAGCGTCCCAGGCTGTCGAGTTTGCTGTAGCTTTCAAAGCTCTTTGTGGTCCTGTCCTTGTCCGGGAAGGAGGGAATGTTGTTATTGATGACGACATAGGGCTTTTTGGAAAAAGGCGGGATGCTGGCCAGATCAAAAGATGTCTGGGATGAAGCTGCCGGAGCTTTCTGGGTGACGGCCGCCTTGTTTTTGGCCGGAGCTGATTTCTTTGCCGTCGATTTGGCAGAACTGCCGCAGGCTGTGAAAAGCAGGGAAATACTTAACGCCAGGGAAGTAAGGAGTGCTGTGAGTTTTTTCATCTTGTGTAGACCTCTTCTGTAATTTTGTCATGGGAGGAACCGGCAAAGTCCCGTGAGGAAACAGGCTGCCAGCCCGCTGTCACATCGATGTCGAAGAACAGATCGCCCGGGTAGGCACGGTTCCAGTGATAAAGGATGATTTTTTCGATCCTGTCTTCATAGGGTGCGGCTTCCCGGTCTTCCAGGAGCGCATATTCTCCGGGGCCTGCCTTGGCAAGGAAATCTTCGTCGACACGGATATCTGCTTTTTCACCTTCGAAAAGTGCCGCTGTATAGGAATCCATCCAAAGCGGTTTTCCCGCCGCCAGTGAAAGAATTTCGGCCCGCAGGACCCGGTCCTGGCTCTGGCGGCGTCCGTTGAACAGCAGTCCTCCGGACGCATCGACGCAAGTGATGAGAATCATGGAGACATCCGTCCTTTCTTTTTTGCTGCAGATCGACGGGCCCTGCCGTTGCTGACAAGACCCGGGCGTGTATGGGAGCAGAATATCATCAGCGGGCAGAAGGAGCCATGTCAGCAGCACATCCATTCCCGCAGGCTGCGTCAGCCTGATGGATTTTTTTGTGCTGGAGGGATGCTTCCTGCCAGCGGTGCTCTTTCCGCTGCTCTCTTAGCGGGCGATATCATTTTCTTCATACAGTTTGTTCACCGATGCAAAGCGGTTCAGGGCTTCTTTTTTGTTCTCCAGTGACAGAGCGGCACACAGATAGTCGATGATCCCAACGGCCCCGGCCAGAGAGTTCTTGGGAGACGTGCTTTCTACAAAGCAGGGCAGGATGACCTGACCGTACGTCTTGATTTCATCCACCGGATAATCCGTGATCAGTACGATCCGGACGCCCCTGGAGAATATTTCTTTCAGGAGCTGCAGGCTTCTTTTGTGATATCTGTGGAAAATAAAGAAGAAACAAACGTCATCCTCATCCATGGACAGCACCGGATCCATCGTTTCAGCGATATCCGGATAGAAAAGACGCACATTCTTCCGCAGCGGCACCATCCGGGTATAGGCCAGGTAGGCGAGTGCAAAAGAGCTGCCCAGGCCGCACAGATACACATTTCCCGCTGCTTTCCGGAATAAGGTGAGCGCCTGCTTCAGCATTCCCGGATTCATCTGTTCAAAGGTCTTCCGGATGCTTTTCAGGAGCAGCTCCATGGTTTCCTGCAGCAGTGCCGTACTGTTCCGTGTTTCACCTTTCTCATTAAGACGGGAATAAGCGGAATAGATGGAAACTTCATTTACGACTTCATTCCGCATCTGCATCTGGAAGTCCCTGTAGCCTTCGAAACCGAGGGCACGGGCAAAGCGCAGGACCGTTGTCGTGCTGACTCCGATATTTCCGGCCAGTTTATCCAGCGTCATGAAAATGACTTCGTCCTGACAGCTCAGGATATACGATGCAACTTTCTGGAAGCTGCTGTTTTTCCCCCGCGTCATTTTTTCTATTTCAGGCATCACACGAGTCATGGCAATTGTTCTCCTCTTTCTGATCTCATTGTATTATACCTTATTTCAGCAGCGAGGCATACAGATGAAATCAGGCAGTCAGGCTGCAGTTTTTTGGGGAATCAGCATCCTTGCCGTGACAGCAGCAAGGATGATCAGTGCGCCAATGGCCGCGGTCAGCGTAATCGTCTCACCCATGAACAAATAGACCCATACCGGTGTCAAAAGGGGATCGAGGATGGGGAGCAGGACGATTTCCAGACCTGTCAGGGATTTGCTGGCTTCTGTATAGAGCAGGAACGATACAGCAGCCTGGATCCCGTAAAAAAAGATGCAGGCAATGCTGAGCGTGTCGGGGACGGAGCAGGCAAGCAGGGTGGGAAGACCGATGAAAACGACAAGCAGATTCTCTAAAAACACGGAAACGATGGGATGCTGCGATTTTTGCATGCGGAATGCGATTGCCATCCCTGCAAAAGTGATCCCGTTGAAAACAGACACGGCATTGCCCCAGAACCGGGAAGTATCAAAACCATCCGCAAAGAACAGGAACATACCGATAAAGACAAGGACGATGGTGATGATGTCGGACTTGTACACCGGTTCATGCAAAAGATACCGGGAAAACATGGCTACATAAACTGGTGAAGTGTACTGCATGACAATAGCCACGGCCGATGTGGTCATTTTGGTGGAATACGTGAACGAGTAGAGAAAAAGGGCATAGCATACGGCACCCATGATCACGGGTTTTGAGACCGTCTTAACGGAAAGACGGGACATCACCGGGAGCAGACAGATTGCGGTGATGATGCTTTTTGCGCTGTTCATCGCAAGCGATGGCATATGGATGGCCTTGACAAAAAATCCTGCCAGACTCCAGAGGAATGCGACGAAACAGGTGACGGCGACAGCCTTTTTATGACTCATGATCTTTTCCTTTCTGCATAAAATAAAGAAAGGCCGGTATCGTTTCCGGATATCGGCCTTCCAGTTTTCTGGATCTTACATGTACGATTCATCCCATAAAAGAAGTTCCTGGCCCAGTCCCATGGCCTTTGCCTGCCTGTAGATCTCATATCCCCAGGCGATATCTTCCACGGGCATACCGCTTGTTTCCAGCAGGATCCTGTCTTTTTCAGCGGTGCGGCCGGGCGCTTTGCCGACGGCGATATCACCCAGTCCGACAGCCTCGTCCAGCGGCGGGAGCTTTCCGGCGTCTATCAGCTTATAGACACAGCCGGCCAGCATGCTCGCATAGATGGCATCGACACCGGAGGCACTCCTGTGGGCATCCTGCATGTAAGCTTTATGCATCAGCGGATTGTCGAAAACGATCCTGGCGCTCGTCAGATAGGCCTCATCGAGCTGGCAGCCGCCGGTCGTGACGATGAGAGAGCCTTCTTTGATCCATTCATTTTTGACGATGACCGGTTTGATCTTCGAAGCTGCCACGCTGATGATATCGCCTGCCCGGACAACTTCTTCCGTCGAAGCGCAGGTGACGGCTTCGACGCCGAATTTTGTGCCGGCCCATTTTGCGAATTCTTCCGCAGCTTCCTGCCGGATATCATAGACACAGATCTTTTTTATGGAATGAGCTTCTGCCATGATACCGCTCAGGCAGGAACGGGAGATCGGCCTGGCGCCGATACAGCTGCAGACTTCCGCAGCGGGCGAGGCAAGGTACCGTGTCCCGACTCCGGGAACGCAGCCTGTACGGGTTCCGCTGATCAGGTTGCCGCTCATGAATGCAATCGGTTCACATGTATCCGGATCATTCAGTGTCACCATCAGGATGCTGCGCGGCAGTCCCCGCGAAAGATTGGCCACATTGGAACCGTACCATTTGCAGCCCGCTGTATGGAAACGGCCTCCCAGATACCCGACCATTGCCATGAAGCGGCGGTCCGGGCCGTTCTGCGGCATTCCGGGAAACTGCGGATGATCGGGGAAATAGATGCGGATCCCATGTTCATTGCGGTCGGGGCCGCCCATGATATAGTCTCCCTGGCCGATCAGTTTGAACATTTCGTCCAATACATCCACGCAGTGTTTTGAATCCAGCACACCTGCCCTGATCATTTCACTCTCGTTCAGATACAAAAAACTCGTTCTCTTGCCTGCCATTACAGATCACTCCTTTATAAAATGCTTATATCAGACAGTTTCCTGCTTAACAGGGAACCAGCAACCCAGTATCCTCGGCAGCGTCAGGGCTATGACAGCTGCCGCTCCGGTCACAAGGAACATGTTCAGTGTGCCGTACTGGGCGATCCAGTAGGGCATCATGCCCGGAATGATGCCGCCGCCGATGGCCCAGCTGGTGAACGGAGCTTTCAGGGCGAAGATTTCCATGGCATCGGATTTCAGATCCGGATCACATGTCTTCAGCAGCAGCATGCCCGTGGCGAAGACCCCGCAGTAGGCGCCGTAGCAGATCATGCTGTTTTCAAACCAGTAATCACCGTAAAGCCTGCGGCAGTACCAGAGTGCCAGGAAGACCATGACAGCCATGATGACACACTGCTGGATCAACAGTGGCAGGGCATAGCTGATGATGACGGAAATATTGACCGAAGCGACGGCACCGGCCACTAAAAATTCGAGGCAGAATCCCTGGATCCGGCTCATTGTTCCTTTGTCCAGGGAATTGCGCCAGGACGTCATCTGCAGGATCTTTTTCACGATAAGACCTGCAAACATGGCGGTAATGAACCAGGAAACCGAAATATGTAAAAATGCCTTGATAAAGAATCTCAGGTACCAGCCGATGAAGACAGCAATCAGCAACACAGCTGCATGGAACGCCATGGAATCGATGACGCCGTTATCGACTGTCAGGTAACTGCCCGGTTTGCGTTCTCCTTCCGGAAAGAGCTCGGCTTTTTCTTCCTTCAGTTGGGCATGCGAATGGAGGAAACGGGTCCATCCCCTGGCGGCAGCGATATTGATCAGGACCATGCCGCTGATGACCCCGTAAAGCAGGCCCACCGTGGCGGAGGTGATGGCTAAGGACTGCCCGTCGGCCCAGCCAAGGTCTTCAAAGACCAGCGCCATGCCGCCCGCCGTCCCGTGCCCTCCGATCCATCCTTCTTCTACGATTACGCTGAACAGCGGATTGACATGCAAGAAGGGGATAAAGATCAAGAGACTCAGCAAAAGCGGGACTGCATACTGTACGGCACATGCACCGAAAGAAAAACAGATGGCTCCCAGCGTCTTTTTTGCCAGTTTGCTGTTCTTGAAAGCCGCTTCTCCCATCAGCATCGGTGTGAAAATAATGACGATAAGACGGCCCGCCAGGGCTGAATAACACTGCGTCACGGTTTTTGGTATGATTTTCAGGAAATACGGACCCAGCAGCAGCCCTAATACACCGGCAATGAGGGAAGCCGGGATATGATACTTTCGGAGAATGGGGACTTTGAGACGGATCGCGGTTCCGGCCGCAAGGAGAATACCGAGTATGGACAAGTACAGCAGCAGAGCATCCAAAGTGCCGCCACTTACGGATGCCTTTGGAAACATAATCATCCCTCCCTGTCAGTTTTATTTTTTTGATATAGGATCGACAGATCTGTGATGCCCGGAACAAAAGTATTAAATACTATAATTATTATACTATTTACTACATATAAGTCAAATAAAATTTCGATATTTTAAAATTTTCAGTGACTGCAGGCTGCTTTCTTATTTCTTATGATTCAGCTCAGGTCCGTGCTTTGGAAAAATGGGATCCTGGCCGCCCCCGGCTGCTTTTTCCTGCTGTCCCGTCATTTTCCGGAAGAAAGGGTCTGCTGTGATTCGCTGCAGGGTTTTCTGTGTCCGTCTGAGCCTGTTTCTTCGTGTGCCGCTTTGGGATCACAGGACACTGCAGTTAGCCGGGAGACTGAAAAAGGCTCCCGGTGCCATTTTTGTGACACGGGAGCCTCACAGGGATCCTTATTTTATTCTTTTTTCGAACCGGAACATCCCGGCCGGAAATTGTTCATCCATTTGTTCTGCCGCATCCGGATCACTGGTCCAGGGATGATGGCTGTTGAAGAATTCCACGATGTGGAACCCGCAGCGGTTCACGTAAAAATGGATATTCCTCTTTTCGAAATAGGGCGTGACTGTTTCCCAGACCTTTACTTCCGGATGCAGGCGCTCGACCGCCTGCCATGCGGCATAGCCGATACCCTTGCTGTGGCTGTGCGGAGCAACGAACAGAAGGTCAAGACTGCCGCGCCCGTCAGCCACCTTGATGACCACGCCTCCCACAGGTTTTCCATCCTGCATGATGGAGTAGGCTTCACCGTCAGCGATCGATTGTTCTATCGTCGCGCGGGAGATGATCTCTCCTTCTTCCTCAAAGTGATCATCCCGGCGTCCGAATTCCTCCAGTGCCCCGTAATTGAATGCTTCCTGATTTGCCTTGATGAACTGCTCCCGTTCTGAAGGAGCAAGCGGTTTCAATTCGATCATTTGTCTTCATACCTCCCATATGCATCATTTCTGCCTGCCTCCGCAGGCTGCTCTGCGGCCGCACGCAGAGAATCTCTATTTTTTAAAGGACTGCACCATGCTGTGTAAAAACTGGTCAAAACGAATCAGTTCCCTGATTCAATCCATCCGGAAGGATCTTTTACGCTTTTGAACGTACTATAAACGGCCTTCTGGATCTTGGCTCTGATCTTATCGCTGTTGTGAGCTGTGAGGCCCGGTACATCCTCTGGCCCGCATTTTGCTGATTGTTAACGGCTGCTTTTGCCGATCAGCCGGCGGATTTCATCCAGTTTTCTTTCACTGTCTTCATTCCGGGAATGGAAATCCAGGAGTTTGTCGAAATATCCCTGCTCCCGGGCCAGCTGACGGCTGCGGGGATAGGACAGATCGAAAAAAAGACAGAGGGCACCGACATAAAAATCCATGAAGGTCTTTTTGTCCTGCGTCCGCACCAGTTTTCTCTGACGGGCCTGGTCCATGACGGCATCCGAAATCGGCTGCTTTTCATAATCAGTCAGGTCGACGTTCCAGATATTTTTCTTTTGCTCCAGATACATGACATAGACCCGGAAAATATCAAGTTTATCGGCATCACGGATAAGCTGGCAGAAAAGCTGCTGCCGCGGCGTCAGATCCGGGCGCAGCTGATATGCATTATGCTGACCGACAGCCATGCGAATGATATCATCCTGACCGGCATCATCCAGAAAATCGCGGATATGGCCGCCTTCAAATAAATAACGGACTCCGTACCCGGCATGGTCCATCGACCGATAGTCAACGAACGTATGATACTCCCGCAGCTGCTCAAAACGGCCGATATCGTGGAGCACGCCGATAAGCCAGGCCAGATCCACATCATCCCTGGATAACCCCAGGCTTAAAGCAATCTGTTCGCACAATCCGCTGACCCGCAAAGAATGATCATATTTTAACCGTACACCCTCTTCCCGCTGATCAAACCCCTGGACATACCTCGTGAACTGTGTCACTGCCATATCCCGATCCATGCAACTCACCAGCTTTCAGAAAAAAGAAGCGGCACCGGTCTCTCTTCCCGGAAAGACTGGTGCCGCCGCAATCGCTTGCACAAGGGCTTTTTCGGTCTTTAGTCAGTTTGTTCTCGAGAACAGCTTAACGCAGAAACGGCAGCTCATTTGCGTAATTACCCATTTGCCGCAGTATATCAAAATCCATAGCTCTTTATATTATAGGCGCAACAGCAGATACTTGTCATCATCCCGACCTGATAAAATGTGCCGAGAGTCTCCGGGAAAAAGCCCCTGATAGACTTTCATGCTTATTTAACTTATAATATAAGCACGAAAGTTGGTGATCCCAATGAAAAATACTGCCGATTTCATCGATTCTTCCGGTATGCTGCTGACTAAGGATGCCATACAAGGAGGCGTTAAAAAAGATGATTTTTATCGTTTTGTTGCAGACAATCATTTTGTAAGGGCAGCCCACGGTGTATATATTTCTCCGGAAGCATGGGAAGATACGGCTTTTGTTCTGCATCAGCGTTGTCCTAAAGCGGTTTTTTCCCATGATGAAGCTTTGTTTTATCATGGACTGACCGACCGTGAACCCATGCAGCAGACCCTTACGGTCTATTCCGGTTACAATACCCGGAATCTGAAAGAAACGGGTATCAAAGTTTTTACGGTTAAGAAAGAACTGTTGAATGTAGGGAAGATTGAAATTGAAACCCCCTATGGGCACAAAATTCCTGTTTATGATCTGGAGCGAACCGTCTGTGACGTAATGCGCAGCCGCCGGTCTTTTGAAATACAAGATTTCCAGACAGCCATAAAAAATTACGTAAAACGCCCGGACAAAGATTTGAATAAACTCATGGCATATGCATCCCTTTTTCATGTTGAAAAACGCATCCGCCAGTATATGGAGGTTCTTTTGTAATGAAACTGACTCAGGCTCAATTAAAAGGCCGCCTTAAAAATCTTGCTCAAAAAAATCAAGCTGACGCCCGGATCCTAATCCGGATTTATATGATGGAACGCTTTTTGGAAAGAGTATCGGTTTCCCACTTTAAAGACAATTTCATCATTAAAGGCGGAATCCTTGTAACGTCCCTGATTGGTGTTGCTTTACGATCCACTATGGATATCGATACCACTGTCAAAAACCTGAATCTTTCAGAAGCAGATATCCGTCAGGCCGTGTGTGAATGCTAATATAAAAGTGAGCCATTTAGGACTTAAACGCTCATGAAAAAGTGAGCCACTCTGGAGCAAGTTCCCCTATACTAGAATCAGCAATTTGATTCTGAGGGGATTGATGTTAGGGT